>JACCDX011393757.1_pt1 | contig 40703 bp, 56 predicted proteins | sample 7449681 | NCBI WGS metagenome assembly JACCDX01 (sample SAMN15323450, study PRJNA562643) | freshwater metagenome | isolation source: river surface water | place: USA:Blue River Watershed | collected 2017-08-18
ACAACCAACACCATCACATCTTCAATGACAATGGCTGTTGCTGATATCCGTGAGGCTGTAACACAGCTTCGCACAAACAAGGCTGTGCCACGTATCAATGACTTGTACGCTGCATACCTACACCCACGTCAGGCAGCTGACCTTCGTGCTGAATCAGGTACTGGTGGATTCCAGGCACTTACACAGTACGTTGACCGCACACCATTCGTCGCTGGCGCAGTCGGCGTTATCGAAGGTGCGTTCGTTGTTGAGACACCACGTGTCCCATTCGCAGCGAACTCAGGATCAGTTAACGTCTATAAGGCAGTTATCGCTGGTCGTGAAGCACTTGCAGAAGCACAGGGCCAGGACATCTCTACCGTTATCGGACCAGAGATTGACGCGCTCCGTCGCTTCCGTACCATCGGTTGGTACTATATGGGTGGCTTTGCACGCCTCCGTGAAGCAGCACTGTATCGTATCGAGACAGCAGCTTCAATCAACTAATAGTGCAACGGTGGGGGCAGGGTCAAACCTGCCTCCACTACTTAGGAAAGGAAGACAATGCCATATACCTTGGTAACACCTTGGGAGAATGAAACCTGGTGCGACAGTACATACTTCAATATGTATGCACGCCTAGCAGGACGTCCACTTGCTGGTGGTTCATACACAGGTGCGGTGCCGTCTTTCCTTACAGATGTACCAAGAGGCGTAACCTTGATAGTAAACGGTACAACTGTTACTGAAAGCAGAACTCCATATCAAGATGATTTGGCAGATGCTGACACTTACTATCTAGGTGGTCACGCTTACACATTGTCTGACGCAGAAGCACAGATCCTTATAGACGCTGGCTACAGCGCTTATCTGACACCGGTGGCTTAATGGCAAAGCATTGGGAAGTACATCCAGAAGAGGTAGCAGGTTGCTTCGGGTGCAAGGCTATGGGCCTTCAGATGAATACAGGTGCAGCAAGCAGTCGTGGTATACCCACTGCCAAGCAGCACGATAAAGAGTTGGGTGCGTATTACGACGCAGTTCGACAAGGCATTGAACCTCGTTCAACGAGACAGCCTGATATTGATGCAGCAGTAAGAATCAGTAATGAAGGCGGCAAGGCCTTTGACGGAATCAACCTAACATACAAGGAGTAAAAAATGAAGGAAGAAGCATACGCTAAAGAAAACGGCAAAGCGTTTGAATATGTCAAGAACGTTGAAGAGGTAGAAGCCTATCCTCTAGCAGATAAGCAGTTTGCATCTAACCGCAAGTATATGACATACGAGTCAATCTCTACAGGTGTCGGAGGCAAGAAGTAATGTGCGCTAAGTGCGGATGCAAGTGCAAAGCAGGTAAGCCACAAAAGGGATGCAAGTGCAGCTGTGCAACTTGCAAGAACGCTAGGAAGAAATAATGAAAAAGAAGCCTGGTAAAGTCAAGAAAGTTATGAAGGAATTTAAGGCTGGCAAACTTCACTCTGGCTCCAAGAAGGGTCCAGTAGTAAAGTCTAAGAAGCAGGCTGTTGCTATCGCATTAAGCGAAGCAGGAATGTCAAAGAAGAAGAAGTAAATGGCTAAGGATCCACGCTTAGAACGTGCAGGTGTAGAAGGCTTTAACAAGCCTAAGCGCACACCTAGTCATCCAACTAAATCACACGTTGTCGTTGCTAAAGAAGGCGACAAGGTAAAGACAATCCGTTTCGGTCAGCAAGGCGTAACTGGCGACAGAAAGCCAACAGCACGCCAAGCATCATTCAAAGCACGTCACGCTAAGAACATTGCCAAGGGCAAGATGTCTGCAGCGTACTGGGCAGACAAGGTGAAGTGGTGAAGAAGAAAGCATTTTGGGATACAAAGAATCCTAAGAAGACATCAAAGAAATTAACTCCTGCGCAAAAGACTGCAGCCAAGGCTAAGGCCAAGGCAGCAGGTCGTCCATACCCAAACTTGGTAGATAACGCAGCAGTAGCCAAAAAGAAGAAGTGAGGTAGAAGGTGCCAACAGGTAATCCAGGATCAACGCTGGTAGCAGAATTAAACAGACTCGCCAATGGTGGCACCTATCCTCCAATCACAGAATATCTTGATGAGGCGGGTGCAGCTCGTGCGTGGGCTGCAGCACGCGGAGTAACAACACAGCACACAGATACAGTAGGAGTACTAAATGACATCGCGGGCCTCACGTCTCCTGTTTGGCAGCATCTTGACTATAACGGCGTATGTAACTATATCGCTGGTACTACTGGCCTCACTGCAAACGCTGCTCTCCAAGGACTCACATCTTGAGTGCGACATTTAATCTAACGCTTGAGCAAGCGACTACATTTAACTTTCAGTTCCAGATTAAGAACGACTCAACACCTTGGAACTTAACCGGATATACAGGCACAATGACTGTACGACCATTCGTTGGTTCGTCTACAACAACTCTGACTGCAACTATTGCTAACGGGTATATGACATTTGATGCACTCGTAGGACGAGTCACAGTTACTTTCCCTGCAAGCATTACAAACATTACAGCAGGACGTTATGTGTACGACTTGGTACTGACATCAGGTTCAATTATTACACGCGTACTTGAAGGACAATTCACAGTGACACCAGGGGTGACAGTCTAATGCCAACAATTATTGTCGTAGAGTCAATCACTCCACAGGTATCAGTTACATTTTCTGCAGACCAAGGACCACAAGGTGGTCAAGGTGCAACAGGTCCAACAGGACCTGCAGGACCAACAGGTCCTATCGGTACAACAGGAGCGACGGGAGCAACAGGTGCTACAGGTGCTACAGGATCTACTGGTTCTACTGGTGCCACTGGCCCTACTGGGGACACTGGTCCTACTGGTCCGACTGGAGCTACAGGTAGCACAGGTGCGACAGGAGCAACGGGACCTACAGGAGCAACTGGACCCACAGGAAGCACAGGCGCTACGGGCGATACGGGAGCAACTGGCCCAACAGGACCTCAAGGTCCTACTGGCAGTACTGGAGCAACTGGACCGACAGGCGCAACAGGCGCGACTGGACAAACTGGAGCAACAGGGCCAGCAGGTCCGACGGGCGCGACGGGTGCCACAGGTGCGACTGGGGCAGTAGGTCCAACAGGACCGACTGGAGATACCGGTCCTACCGGTCCTACGGGCGCTACAGGCGCTGCAAGCACAGTACCTGGACCTACAGGTCCAACCGGAGATACAGGCCCTACAGGGCCTACAGGAGCCACAGGAGCGCAGGGTGCAACGGGAGCGACTGGACCTACGGGTCCTACAGGAGATACAGGACCAACGGGAGCAACAGGCCCTACTGGACCTACCGGAGCTACTGGCGCAACTGGACCGACTGGTCCCACCGGAGCAACTGGAAACAACCTAACAGGATTTAATACTCAGACCGGTACAACTTACACACTGGTTATCGGTGATAAGGACAAGATTGTTACCTGCAATAACGCATCAGCGATTACAGTAACAGTGCCACCGTCAGTCTTTAGTGCTAACGATATGGTCAACGTTGTCCAGTATGGAGCAGGTCAGGTGACCTTTGCTCAAGGATCTGGAGTAACAATTCTTTCAGCAGGTGCTACAACTACAGCACCAAAGCTACGTACTAACAAGTCCGGAGCTAGCGTCATCTGCACAGCAAGCAATACGTTCTTGATTGTAGGCGACATAGCATAAGTTTGGTATACTGTCAAGTATGAAAATAGCAATCTATACCATTAGTAAGAATGAGGAAAAGCACGTTGAACGTTGGTACAACTCCACCAAGGAAGCCGACTACCACCTGCTTGCAGATACAGGATCAGAAGACAACACCGTTGAGCTTGCTAGAAGTCTTGGTATTGTTGTCCATCAAATATCTGTCGTACCCTTTAGGTTTGATGACGCGAGAAATGCGTCGTTAGCCTTACTACCACCAGACTTTGATTACTGCATCGCACTAGATGTTGATGAGGTACTCACACCTGGTTGGCGAGAGGCTTTAGAAAAGGCCCACGCTGAAGGTATAGATAGACCGTCATATAGACGCATTGAAGCATTCAACCCAGACGGTAGCGTTGCTTCAGAGTTTGACGGTTTCAAAGTACACCGTCGTCGCGGTATCAGATGGAAGTATTCTATCCACGAAGTACCTGAATGGTATGAAGATAGAGACGAAGTTAAGAAGCGCATTGATGGCTTTGAGACTCACCATCTGCAAGATAAAGAAAAGTCTCGCGCACAGTATCTACCAATGCTAGAGGCTGCAGCCCGTGAATTGCCTGACTCACGTAACTTGTATTACTTGGGAAGAGAGCAGTCTTATCACGGACAACTGGATAAGGCAGCAGAGAACCTTAAGAAGTATCTGGAACTATCACAGTTTCCGGAGGAGCGAAGCGCAGCTTGTCGCATCTTGTCAAAGTGTGAACCAGATAATGCAGAAGAATGGTTTATGCGTGGCACAGAAGAACACGCAAGCAGAGAGTCAATCTTAGGGCTAGCAAACTATTACTACGTAAACCAAGAGTGGGATGCGTGCAGATTAGTAGCACTGAAAGCCTTGGAGTTTGATACCAAGCCAATGTCCTTTTTGTCCGAAGCCTGGGCGTGGGGTTCTATGGCAGATGATTTAGTTGCAATATCAAGTTGGCAACTAGGTGACTTTGAGACAGCAGTAAAACACGGTACTAAAGCAGTAGAGATAAATCCAAATGATGAACGCTTGGTGGCAAACCTAGAGTTCTATAAGAGTAAGGTGAAAGATGACAACACTTAGCGATATGATCAGTGAGGTTCGTTCCTCACTAGCAGGCTTTACCCTGCGCCAAGACCGCATTTCATATCTGACTAGCGCTATTAACACTACCGATACTGCTATCCAGATTGGGTCATCTGCAAACCTTGCTAAAGGTATTATCGAGATTGATGACGAACTCATCTGGATTGATAACTTTAATCAGACCAATACCACAATGAATGCAGCTCCAGGCTTTGGTCGTGGTTACCAAGGAACTGTTGCATCACCTCACTCAGTTAACTCACAGGTTATCTTAACTCCATCATTCCCACGTACCAATATCCAGCAGGCTATCAACGACACAATCAACTCTGTCTATCCTAAACTCTGGGCTGTCTACTCAACTACCTTTACTTTTAACGCAAGCCAGACAACATACGCGCTGCCAGATGATGCACAGAATGTGCTCTATATGTCTTGGCAGACAACAGGTTCTAGCCGTGAATGGCTACCTATCAAGAGATGGCGTCAGGACCTGATGGCTAACGTTGCAACATTTAACACACAAAAGACTATTAACATCTATGAGAACATCCAGCCTGGTAGAACTGTTCAGGTTTGGTATGCAGCAAAGGCACAGACAATGACTAGCGGTACTGATGACTTCAGTGCAGTAACTGGTCTGCCTGAATCTTGCCGAGACGTAATCGTCTATGGCGCTGCCTACCGACTATTGTCATTCGTTGACCCAGGTCGTATCAACCTTACATCTGCTGAAGCAGACCTTGCAGATAGCAAGGTACCAGGTGCAGCAGGAGCTAACTCTTCACGTTACATCTACGCTCTGTATCAACAGCGCTTGCAAGATGAATCACTCAAGTTGTCAGACCTATTCCCGATCCGTTTACATTACACAAAGTAAGAAGGCAGAGCAATGACCCGTAAATATAGTTCAATCTCGGTTGCAACAACCTTGGCGGCAGGTCTTAACAGTTCTGCTACAAGCATCACAGTAGCATCTGGTACAGGTGCAGCACTGATGGGTGGTGTGACACTAGCACCAGGTAACGTTGATACGTTCGCAGTGGCACTTGATTACGATACTATCAATGAGGAGATTGTCTGGGTAACCAACATCTCTGGAGATACACTTACTATTGACCGCGCTGAGGCTGGTACAACAGCGATTGCACATACAGCTGGCGCATCTGTAAAGCACGTCTTTACTGGAGATGACGCAACCTTCTTCACAACAGGAGTTGCTACAGCAGATGCTGCAATCCCTGAAGCTATAGTGACAGCAAAGGGTGATTTACTTGTAGCACAGACCAATGCAACTGTAGACAACCTAGCGGTTGGAACTAACGGTCAGGTACTGACAGTAGATAGTGCACAAACACTTGGCGTTAAGTGGGCTACACCTGCTACAACAGATCTTACATTCAACGCACAGACTGGTACAACATACACTCTAGTAGCAAGTGACCTTAACAAGTTGGTCACACTAACTAACGCTAGTGCTATTACCTTGACTGTACCTAACGGTGTCTTTACAACAGGCCAGCAGATTAACGTACAACAGCGTGGTGCAGGACAGGTCACTATCGCAAGCGATGGAACTACAGTGCTGACATCAACCGGCGCTACATCTACTGCTCCTAAACTGCGAGCACAGTACTCAGCTGCAACAATTATTTGTACATCAAGCAACAACTTCACAGTGGTTGGAGATCTTGCCTAATGCCAATTCTAGGAATCTGGGCATCCCAGATATCAGGACACCTTTGGGCACCTGCCGGTGCCTATGACGCTTTGGCTAATGTCATTTTGTCTTCAAGCACATCATCAGTAACTTTTACTGGAATTCCTAGTGGATATAAGCACCTTCAAATTCGTGCTATGTGTTTGAATACAGGACAAGATACTTTATTCATTGCTTACAACGGTGATACTTATGGTCCAAATTATCGCGACCATCAAGTAGGCGGTAACGCATCTTCTGTATTTGCTTATTCTAATGCTGGCGTAAATGGTGGTGGTGGTGGTATAGGACTTACAAGCCAAACTGCACAAGCAGGAAACATTATTGACGTACTGGATTATTCTTCAAGTACAAAAAATAAAACTGCTCGAAACCTATGGGGCGTAGATAGAAACGGCGCGGGATCAGTTGGTCTTTATTCAGGTTTATGGATGAGTACAGAACCCGTAAGCAGTATAACCCTTAGCACCTTTACTTATCCATTTTCACAATACAGTCAATTTGCCTTGTATGGCATAAAGTAGGGGAGAAACAATGGCTACCAATACATACGTTGCACTTGATAAAGTTACAGTAACAACTGCTACTCCTTCAATTACTTTTACTGGTATCAGTCAGGCTTATACTGATTTGATTGTGGTGGCAAGTTCTACAAATGCAAGGTCTTTATTTTATCGAGTAGGAAATTCCTCTGTAGATTCAGGATCAAACTATTCAAGAACTCAACTTATAGGCGATGGTTCTAGCGCAACATCAGGCAGAGCATCTAACGAAAACAAGGCTTATATGTCTTTGACAACAGGAAGTGGAACTGTTTATCAGACAATAACTCAATTTAATAACTATTCAAACACCACTACATACAAAACATTTCTAACTAGATACAATGATGCAAGCGTTTATACTGCAGCTATTGTTAGTTTGTGGCGTTCTACTGCTGCAATCAATATCATCACAATTACTGGCGATGGTGGAGATATTCCAGCAGGCTCCACATTCTCGTTGTACGGCATCGCTGCAGCTTCAGTCGGAGCCAAGGCAACTGGTGGAACTATCTACTCAGATGACCAGTATTACTACCACGTCTTCGGATCAACCGGTACATTTACTCCATTGCAATCACTGAGCGCAGATGTGCTAGTTGTTGCTGGTGGCGGTGGCGGTGGTCGTATCGTTGCAGGTGGTGGCGGTGCAGGTGGACTATTAGCATTTACTAGCCAGTCACTAACAGCAACAGGTTATACCTGCACAGTTGGTGCAGGCGGTGCTGGCTCCACAACTTCAGGCTACTCAGCAGGAACCGTTGGCGGTGACTCACAATTTGGTGGACTTACCCTTGTAAAGGGTGGTGGCGCTGGTGGTGCTATTAACGGTGGCGGTGGAACTGGTGGTTCCGGTGGTGGTGCAGGTGGTTCTAACATTGCACAAACCGGTGGTGCTGCAACATCTGGCCAAGGTAACGTTGGTGCGGATCGTTCATCTTCTAGCAATTACGAAGGCTCTGGCGGTGGTGGTGCCGGTGGCGCTGGTACATCCAATACAGCAACAAACGCTGGTAGTGGTGGTGTAGGTGTAAGCACTTATTCATCTTGGCTTTCAGCAACAGGTTTTGGTGAAAATGTTGCAGGAACTTACTACATCGCAGGTGGTGGTGGTGGTGGTTGGTCTAGCGCAGGAGCAACAATCGCCAACATTGGTGCGGGTGGATATGGTGGTGGTGGTCGTGGTGGCTACTCCAACCAATCAACAACAGTAGATGTTGCGCCAGTTGCTGGTACAGCAAATACAGGTGGCGGTGGTGGTGGCGCACCTAACGACTTAACAGGAAATAACACCAACACATACGGTGCATCAGGTGGATCCGGTCTAGTAATTGTGAGGTATGCAAAGTAATGGCAGCTAACTACGTACTCTTAGAGCGCATTGAACTCAATGCCTCAGCAGCAAGCGTCACATTCTCCAACATCCCACAATCGGGCTATACTGATTTGAAGATTGTTTATTCTGCTCGAAGCAATGATTCTGTTAATGGTTGGAATTTAACAAGAGTTCAATTCAATACTGATACAACTGCAGCAAATTACAATTACAGAGTTCTTGGTGGTTTTGGCAGCACCGCTTACAGTGGATACGGAACTCAGGCTGTTGGATATACAACTGCTGCTGGTAGAACAGCAAACACTTTTGGTAATGGTGAAATTTATATTCCAAATTATTTAGGTAGTACTCAAAAGTCTTACTCAGGTGATTCTGTAACAGAAGGTAATGGAAGCACTTATGAAATTTTAGGATTCCACGCTACATTATGGAGTGGAACTTCTGCTATAAACCAGATTATTTTATCTTTAGATAACTCTGCTTCCTTTGTCCAGTACAGCACCTTCTCGCTATACGGCCTTGCAGCAGTAGGCACAACGCCTGTGATTGCTCCAAAGGCTAGTGGTGGAAACATCCAGACAGACGGTACTTACTGGTACCACACATTCCTTACAACAGGTGCTTTCGTACCAGCAACAAATCTTACTTGTGACTACTTAGTAGTTGCAGGCGGTGGTGGTGGCGGTGGAACTTCACAAGATGGTGCTGGTGGTGGCGGTGCTGGTGGATTGCGCTCAACAGTTGGCGCTACTGGCGGTGGCGGTTCTTTAGAATCTGCTGTCTCTTTAACTGCCGGATCTTACACAGTAACTGTTGGAGCAGGTGGTGCTGGAGCAGGATCATCTGCGACCAATGGAAGCAACGGTTCAAATTCTGTATTTAATACAATCACTTCTATTGGCGGCGGTGGCGGTTCTCGAACAGCAACTGTTGCCTTAGTTGGTGGTTCAGGTGGTGGTGGTTGGGCTGGAGTTACTGGGACTGGTAACGCTGGCGGTCTTGGTACAGCTAATCAAGGTTACGCAGGTGGAGCGGCACAAGGAACTGCTTCTCCATACGCAGGTGGTGGTGGTGGTGGTGCTGGTGCAGCAGGAGTTTCAGGCGCAAGCGGCGGTACTGGTGGAGCGGGTGTTGCTATTTCCGCATTTGCAAACGCAACTTCAACAGGAGTTAGCACATATTATGCCGGTGGCGGTGGCAGTGGACGTCAAGGTTCAGGTGTTTCTGCTGGCGGTGCTGGCGGTGGTGGAACTGGTGGAAATCCATCTACTCCTTCAAATGGTGTTGCTGGAACTACTAACACTGGTGGCGGCGGTGGTGGTGGCGGCGCTGCAAGCACCCAAGGAGCAGCAGGCGGTTCAGGCATAGTTATTATTAGATACCCAATAGCGTAAAGGAAAACAAATGGCTCACGCAGCAGAAGTAGATAGCAACAACACAGTCGTTCGTGTACTTGTAGTACCGGATGAGCAGGAACACCGTATCCAAGATTACTTGGCTAACGAGTTGGGACTTGGTGGTACTTGGGTACAGACCAGTTACAACGCACGCATCCGTAAGAACTATGCAGGTATCGGTTATACATACGATGCAACACGCGATGCCTTCATCGCACCTAAGCCAGAGTGCCACCCAGATAAGGTGACCTTTGACGAAGAAACTTGCACCTGGTCTTGTCCAGATGCGTCACACGTAATCATCATAGGAGAAGAAACAAATGGCTGATAAGAAACTGATCGTAGACCTTGCTAAGGGAACACAGACTTATGTGGACCTTACACCGGAAGAGATTGAACAGCGTGCAGTAGATGCACAGGCTGCAGAGATTGAGCGAGCAGAGCGTGAAGCAGCGCAGGCTGCTAAAGCTGATGCAAAGTTATCAGCACAGGCAAAGCTCGCAGCCCTCGGTCTTACCGGTGAAGAAGTAGCAGCTCTTACAGAGTAATGCTTGAAGAGCTAGTCCCTATCCGTAGGGATATAGATGATGCAGTAGATGAAGTATTGAGTCAACCATTTTAAGGAGAAGTAATGCCCTACGGAAGTGATATAAGTGAGCGCATACCGGTTGTATTATCCAACCCTGCGGGCAGTACAACATATACACCTACTGGGTATGCCTACGATATAGCCATTGCAGGCTTGCCGTTCTTTATTACTCCTCTTGATGACTCACCTTATCGTCGCGTCACAGCGCAGTACCGTAAGAACCAGTTTGATACTAGCCGTGAACCAGGCGAGCAGACGCTCACTGGTTGGTGGCTACGTTCACAGTCATCATTTCACTTTGGTCAAGGCATTAAGTTCTATGAGCCAGCACAGGATGAGTCACTTCGTTTCCAGTATACCGAGTCTAAGGGCTTAGATGTCTGGACTAAGGGACAGGCAACACTGCTTCCTATCTGCGATAGCCAGCACATTACAACTGGCGGTATTAGAACAGATGGTCGTCCTTGGCAGATTATGCGATCTATCCAATGGACCAAGAACAGCAATACTTACAATGGCGTACTGCTATCTGATGAGTACGACGTAGATAAAGTATTTCCTGCTATTACCGTCTCTATCAACAACAAGGCGCTTACCTCTAACGTAGCTACACTAACAACAACAGAGGCACACGGCCTATCTACTGGTATGGAAATTACTATCAGTGGGGTAGATGCTACCTTCAATGGTGATTACACCATCACAGGCGTACCAACTACAACTACCTTTACCTATGCTAAGACTGCAGCAAACGTACCATCAACTGCAGTATCTCCAGTAGGTACTGGAGTAGCAGAGATTATCCACTTCATTGACTACAACACAGGAACTGACTATCCAGTACACGCTCTCTGTGATGATGGCGTCTATGCCTACTGGGTTACTAACGTACTTAACTCTGGAACTCCACGACTAAGAGTCTATAAGAAGTTACTATCTGATGATAGTTCTGTATCGCCTACCCTGATGATTAGCGATAACGGTATTACTGTAGGTAACGCAGTAATGGAATACACCAAAGAACGTATCGTTATGTGTGTCAATGACAAGGTATACGAGTTTGCTACAAGTGCAACAACGCTACCTACTGCGGTCTATTCACACAACGACCCAGACCACATCTTTACTAGCATCACCTCAAGCGGTGCTGCAATCTATATTGCTGGCTACTCAGGTATCCAATCTAATATCTACAAGTTCACACTGAATACATCTGGTGCTATGCCTACACTGACATCTGCTATCACTGCAGCTGAACTGCCAGTAGGAGAGCGCTGCTTTAAGATTAGTTACTACCTTGGTTATATGGCTATCGGTACATCTAAGGGTATGCGTGTAGCACAGACATCAGACCAAGATGGTTCTATCGCCTACGGCCCACTGCTCTTTGAGTCAGACCAACCAGTCTACGACTTTGCCTTCCGTGATAAGTACATCTGGGCTACTACTGGTGTAGATGGACAGGTAGGTCTTACTCGCGTAAACCTTGGTACAGAGATTAGTTCTTTGGTATTTGCCTATGCGTGGGACTTGTACGATCCAGATGACACACTAGGACACAACACAACTACTTGCTCCTTTATGGGAGATACAGCACGCCTTGCATTCTGCAACGCTGGTAACGGAGCAAACGGAACTATCTATATCCAGTCAGCATCAACGCTGCTACCTGATGGGTATATCCGTACAGGCTTTATCCGTTACAACACGCTTGAGAATAAAATCTTTAAGTTGGTACAACCTCGTATTGATACCACCTTTGGTGCATTCAATATGTATTCAATCAGCGCTGAAGGATTCGAGTACAACATCGGTACCTTCGCACAAGGCGATGCAGTACCAGAGGTTAACGTCAACTACCCAATCGGTGCTAACCAGTATGTAGCATTTAAGTTTGAGATGTTTCGTGATGAGGATGACTCAACACTTGGACCACTGTTTACTGGATACCAAGTAAAGGCTCTGCCTGCTATCCCACGTCAGCGCCTTATCCAATACCCAGTTATGTGCTACGACCACGAGACAGATAGATTCGATAACCAGGTAGGTTTCGAAGGATCTGCATACGAGCGTATGTCACAACTTGAAGCAGTAGAGAACTTGGGTGACACCATCCGTGTTCAAGACTTTAGAACTGGTGAGTCCTACATCGGACTTATCGAAGAGCTGGACTTTATTAACAAGACACCAACAGACAAGCGATTCTCCGGGTACGGTGGGTTGCTCCTAGTAACCATCCGGAGCGTGTAATGCAGGCACAAGACTACGCAACAGTAGCCATTGCAGTAGTAACTATCGTCACAGCCTTTGCAGGCGCAGTACGTTGGTTAGTAAAGCATTACCTGAATGAACTCAAGCCTAACTCAGGCTCAAGCCTGAAGGACTCTGTTACCAGGCTAGAGGAGAAGGTTGAGATTCTTTACCAGATTATGATTCAACGAGGTGGCAAATGATTCCATTAGCAAAGCGTGCAACACCTGCTGCTATTGCTGTCCTTCGTCAAGCTACAGCACTTAAGCCAGGGCGCAAGAAAGCAAGTGACGGGTTACTTCCATCTAAGGATCACGTCAAGCAGAACCCAAACTCTGACCACAATAGCGGGTATGCAGTAGATATTACTCACGACCCAGTATTTGGCATTGACTGCGCCTTTGCTTTCATTAAGTTGCAGCGCGACAAGAGAGTTAAGTACCTGATATTCAACGGTAAAATCTGGTCACCTGAGAAGGGCAATAAGGATTACACCGGCTCTAATAAACACACCAAACATCTTCACATCTCCATCAAAGAGACGTGCGGTAATGACACCTCGCCTTGGTTTCCTTGGCTAGGTGACATTAAAAAAATCAACAAAGTAAAAGCTGCAGTTAAGCGTTTACCTAAGAAGAAAGAAGTAAAATGAAAGACTATATGAAGAACCCAATCGTCCTAGCAACAGGTGCATTCCTTGCTGCTTGGGCATCAAGCAACTTTGATCTTGACTACCGCGCAGTTCTATGGGCAGTTCTATCTGGCATCTTTGGATACGCTACACCTAAGAAATAAGTCTTGACTGCGAGGCTATGGCCCCTGCTCCTTCGGGAGTGGGGGCCTCTTTTTTTTGTGCCTAAAAAGCACAATGCCCCTGTAGAAATGCACGAACTACAGGGGCAAAGGCGGACCGACCCATTCCTAGGAGGGCCGATAGTTAAAACTTACCAGACTTACTGTCACCATTCAAGTGGGTCTTCAGACGGTGGCAGTTAGCACAGAGGGTTTGTAGATTAGACGGGTCATTGTTGTTCCGGTTACCGTCTATGTGGTCAACGTCTAGCTGGCTGATGTGTACCGGCTTGAAGTTACAGTGTTCGCAGTAGTCCTTGCGGTGTACCGAGTTGGGATATCTAAAGCGTCTATAGACTGCGTGGCATTTGTACTTATTGGGTAACGGTTTCCTGGAGTCTCTAAGGTTAACCTTGGTAGGACCGCAGACTGAGCAGATGCCAGTCCTAGTCTCTTCGTTAATCTCCGAAAGTCTGTGCTTCATCACGATCTGGTGGACACGGTACGATGACTAGGTTACCGCAGGAGAAGCAGGTAGCATCAAGTGCGTACCAAACTATCTCGTAATCTTCAAAGGACGCTGCGACGTTAAAGACCATAGACCCACACGGACATACGTGGATGGGTCCTAACTGTCTTAAATCGGTCCCGAAAGGCTCAGGAAGGCCATAGTATGGGTCCTTATAGGACCTGAATTTTCGCAGGGTTGGTAGACGGAGCCGCATACTGTCGGAGCCTCGTACCTTCCTCGGCCCGTCAAGGGCCGCTTACTGTTATTCGCCTTACGGCTCATATTGTAGCCGTACAGCTTGGTATATGTGTCTTGCGACACGCCGTGATATACTCAGGTAATGACAACCTTGGTAGGAATTCAAGGCAAAGACTTTATTGTCTTTGCTGCAGACTCACAGATAACAGATGGTGACCAACGCATCATCTCGGTAGAGACACCCAAGATAGTAACTCTGGGTAAGTACTTACTCGGCCTTACTGGTGACTCACGTCCGGGTGACATCCTTGCCTACGCGTGGAAACCACCGACCTATCGTGGTGAGGATCCGACCCAGTTTATGGGTAGCAAAGTACTGCCGAGTATTTCACTTGCCTTTAAGGAAGGTAATTACGAGATAGATAACAAGGAGATGAACTTCTCGTTCCTTATCGGGTTCAACGGTAACCTGTTCTCTATCGGTGGTGACCTGTCGTTTAACACATCCGAGCGTGGACTCTTTGCTGCAGGCTCCGGTGGAAATTATGCTCTTGGGTACTTGTATTCCTTGCCACCTAAGAATTACAATAAGTTACTGACAGCGAGTGTGGTAGCTGAGAAGGCGGTGCAGATTGCATCTATCTTGGATATCAATACTTCACCACCGATTCAAGTAGTAGCACAAGAGAGGATATATAAATGAAAGAGATGATTGCACTTTGTTTAATTTGTTTCTTGCTAGGTTTTGTTGGAGCATACGGCTTCGATACCTGGTTGCAGTGGAGGGATGATAAGAAGTGGCGATAGAAGATCCGAAAGAATTACTACTGCACGTACTGCATTCTAAAGATGCAAGTCGTGACCGTAGTTTGCAGACAGAGGTAGGTCCATCAGAGATTGGTGGATGTCGCCGTAAGGTTTGGTACAGACTAAACGCACAACCACATACCAACGAGAACCAATCTAAGTTGGCTGCCATTATGGGTACTGCTATCCACGCAGCTATCGAAGATGCTATCGGTGCTATTGATCCTGACGGTAAAGAATACTTGGTGGAAACTGAGGTTGCCTACGGTGGTATGAAAGCACACGTTGACTTGTTCGTACCTAGCACTGGCGCAGTCATTGACTGGAAGACTTCAAAGGTAAAGAACCTTTCATACTTCCCATCTAACCAACAACGTTGGCAGGTACAGCTCTACGGTTATCTGCTTTCTAAGAATGGCTACAAGGTCAACACAGTTAACTTGGTAGCAATAGCACGTGACGGTGACGAGAAGGATGTCAAGGTACATAGCGAGCCTTACGATGAGACTATGGCAGAGGCAGCACTGCTCTGGCTAGAGAATGTTAAGAAGTCAGAAACCTTGCCAGCACCTGAGAAGGATGCTAGTTTCTGCAAGTCTTACTGTCAGTACTACGATGCAAGCGGTGAGTTGGGATGTCCTGGCTTGATAAAAGAACGTATCGTCCTTAGTGAAGTCGTGATTGAGGACGAAGAAGTTGACAAGCACGCGTTGCATTACTTACAGTTAGATAGCAAGATCAAGGAGCTAGAGAAAGAGCGGGACTCTTTGAAGGCTAGCCTTGAAGGAGCAACAGGTACCACTGCAAGTGGTATCCAAATCAGTTGGACAACAGTCAAAGGTCGTGAGACAGTTGATGCAAAAGAAGTTGAGAAACTTCTAGGGTTTGTACCGAAGATAGTCGGTAACGAATCAGTAAGACTCAGTATCAAAACTAGTGGAGGAAAATAAATGGCAGCAAATGAAAACACAAAGTTCCAGATTAACTACAAGCTATCTGACGGAACTCTTATCAATCTTTACGCAGCAGATGTAAAGGATCTTGAGACAGGTCTTACTGACCTATCAATGGTTGCTCCTTTAATCAAGTCAACATCAGTAGAACTATCAGGTATAGGTGGACTGCTAGCAGCAGCTAATGCTGCAATCGTTCAGCAATTCCCAACTGCAACACCAGTTGAACCAGTATCAGTACAGGCTAACGGACAGGCTCACCAGTGCCGTCACGGACTAATGACATACCGTGAAGGTGTTGGACAGAAGGGTCCTTGGAAGGGCTATATGTGTGCTGCACCTAAGGGTGCGCCAGATAAGTGCGAGACTATCTGGGTTCGCTAGTGTATGCGCGAGCCAAGGTTCTACGAGAACCCTAGCTGCGCAGGTGTAGGTGGTGACTTCTGGTTCCCAGAGAAATCTGGTAACGGATTGTCACGCACTATTGAGATGGATGTTGCTTTATCAATATGCCATCAATGCCCACACAAACAAGAATGTGCAGAATGGGGCATACAAAAAGAAGCGTATGGAATATGGGGCGGTCTGCTACCAAAAGAACGTCAACATATTAGACGCCAATTAAACATTGTACTGAGGGAGGAAGACGTTGCTTAGTTTACAACGTGCGTGGGGAACAGTACTCACCAAAGCAACGCCTCTTCCTGATGTATGGACAGGGCTATCAAGTAAGCAGATCAAGTTCCGAAGGGGACAGGTTTGTATGGTAGCTGCAGCGCCGAATGCTGGTAAGTCTATGTTTGCTCTTATCTATGCAGTAAAAGCACAGGTCCCCACCCTGTTCTTTTCTGCAGATACAGACACTACAACTGTAATGATGAGAGCAGCTGCTCACGCATCTGGTCATAACCAGGTATCAGTTGAGCAGAACTTGTTTAATGATATGCACTATTACGATAAACACTTTGATAAGTTAAACCATATCAAGTGGGTATTTGACTCTAGTCCATCTCTGGATGATATCGAGTTAGAGATTAAGGCTTACGTCGAACTCTATGGGATAGCACCAGAGTTGATTATCATAGATAACTTAATGAACGTAGCAGCAGAGACTGACAATGAATGGGCAGGACTGCGTGCAATTATGATGGAGCTACACGATATGGCTCGTAAGACTGAGGCCTGCGTCTTAGTACTACACCACGTCTCTGAGCAGTCAGAGTATGGATCGCCTACCTTGCCACCTGCACGTCGTGCTATTCACGGTAAAGTCAGTCAGTTACCAGCCTTGATACTTACCCTTGGGTATGACCCGAATGCTGGTGAGTTAAAGGTTGCACCGGTTAAGAACCGCTTTGGTCCACACGCAGCTGATGGCAAGGACTATGCCACCTTGTATGTGAACTACGGTGCCTGTCAGATATCTGATGGCAACTCGTACGGTGCAATGCTGGCAAGAGATGCACGTGCAGGATACAATGGTAATTATGTTGCAGAAGATGAATACGGAAATGAGATAGCGGTCTAATGGCTAATACAGAAGTTCAGTACCTGAAGAATGAGATTAAGAAACTTAAGCAGGATATGACTAACCTTCTTATAGCTCTGATTGATATGAAGGTATTAAAGATTACCAAGGATGAGGATGGCAACTTGGTATATGACACAGGAAAGAAAGATGCCGAGTAAGTATGACAGAGTAAAGGGTTCAGTCTTTGAGACTGACATCTTGAAGTTACTCAGATCAATAAAAGGATTCTTTGTTGAACGCCTGACCAGAGCCGGAAGCAAAGATGAAGGCGACATAGTATGTGTGGTGGCGGGACAGACATACATACTAGAACTCAAGAACGTAAAGAAGCTAGACCTTCCGCAGTTCTGGAGAGAAGCCGAGGTTGAGGCGCTTAACTACGCTAACGCTCGTGGTATTGGGGAAGTTCCACTGCACTATGTTGTAGTTAAGCGTCGCAACGCTTCGCTTGAAAAAGCGTGGGTAGTACAATCACTAGAACAATGGATAAAGGAGAAAAGCAATGCCAACACCACAGGGTGACATCACAAGCACTGAAACCTGGAGCGAACCTACCGAGGTTGTCGAGGAAGAAGTAGAAGTAGTTATCAAAGAAGAAGATGAGGAACAACCAGAGTGAGTATCACATTCTTTAACCGGTTAGATATAGATATCGACTGGTACTTCTCAGCACTATCAGTGGGCTTTACTGCACACAAGCGAGGCTTACAGCTATCGCTACTCTTTGTAGATATCAGCATCTATTATTTCAGCCCTAAGTGGCGCGAGACTATTCAGACTCGTTACAAGAGATATCAAGAGCAGCTAGATCAATTATGAAATGGCGTAGCAAAATCACGGGTGCGACATATAGCATCGCTGATTGCTTTAGAGATAACACCATAAAAGTTGCCATCTTCAAAGAGAATGAAAACTGGGATACATCAAGTAGACCTATTGCCATTCTTTCATACCAAGACTTATTAGATAACTTTGAGAAGGTAGAACTATGATTTGTATGCACTGCAGCAGAGCAGGCCAGGAGAACAAAGCCGGACACTTCAAGCGAAGCGCTCACTGGCACGAGAAGTGTGGGGGTTGTGAATGTCAGCACAAGACTGGTCACGAGTTCGTAAAGGCAGAAGGTTCAAAGGCGACGTTGATGCAAACTCAATCCCCATAGTACCCATCATCAGGTACTTCGGTGGGGAAGTAAGAGAAGGTAAAGACGCATCCGTTCGCTGCTTAATGCACAATGACAGCAGACGCTCTGCGTCTATGAATACCTATGATAATTTATATTTCTGCTTCACCTGTGGCAAGGGTGGTAATGCAGCCAACATAGTGTGCATCATAGAGAACTTGGAGTTTAACGATGGACTTAAACGCGCAGTCGAAATTGCAACTGGAAGCGGCGCAGAGATACGCTCAGGAAATAACTCCAGAGGCACTCGTCGCGCTAGAAGAACGTGGGATATCTGAGTTAGTTGCAGCTGAGTTCCAACTGGGTACAGTTACTGATCCTATGAACGGACACGAACTCTATGAAGGTTGGATATCTATTCCATACATTACCGCTATGGGCCACTGCGTAGGCTTTAAGTTCCGCAGACTCAACGATGGTAAGCCTAAGTACGGTAGCCCTACAGGACAGAAGGCGCACCTATATAACGTAGCCGATACCTTGATAATGAGTAAGTCAATCATTGTCTGCGAAGGTGAGTTAGATACAGTCATTGCGTCAGGTGTTCTTGGACTACCAGCAGTAGGTATACCTGGAGTACAGGCTTGGAAGTCACACTTTAGTAAGCTCTTATCAGGTTATGACAGTGTGTTTATTGTAGGAGATAACGACGTGAAGGAAGATGGTTCTAACCCTGGTCAGGACTTCTCCAAGCGTGTCCAGCAAGAGGTATTAAACGGAGTTATAGTATCATTACCACCTAATATGGACATTAACGACTACTACTTAGCCTATGGAGCAGACGCTACTAAGACTTTGCTAGTAGGTGAGATGGTTGGATAAGAACGAGTGGTCACAGATGGTACAGATTTTGCATACTATGGGCTTTCACATCTTGGAAATCAACTACGAGAAGGAGACACTACTGATATGTCCAACAGCAACCCGTTAGTAGACCATCTAGCGGTAGTTGGATACCGTGCAGGTGGTGTATCAACAGAAGACTTAACATCATTCATCGAATCTTTTGCATCCCTTCGTGCTAACAGAGTTAAGGGTGTAGGCCACGACCAATATTCACACGCACAAGGACAGAAGTTCGAGTCCTTTACTGTTGCAGATACCATCAAAGAATTGATTGAAGAGTTAGCTGACGCTAGCAACTACATAGACTTCCTTGCTATCAAGCTGCTGAACCTACAGCACACTATAGATTTGGTGCTACCTGACTGTGACTGAACTACACCCAAACGTCTACGATATTGTTCCAGCTGTATCGCAGAGTATCTACAATAGGTTCAAGGCCTACGTAGATCGTGACGATATCAAGCAGGAGTGTTTGAAGTGGGCGCTGACTAGGGCAGAGTACATCAACGAGCAGTTGTCAGAGCCTGATACCAAGAAGCGCCAGCATAATGAATCACGTGTGGCCTATCAGATGAGGCGTGTGGCAGAGCGTTATGCACGCAAAGAGAAGGCTATCAAATCTGGCTATCAGATTACTGATGAAGCCTACTACGAGAGCGCTACACTTTCACAGTTACTACCCTTTGTTATTGCCTCGGTACTAGATGGCACAGTGCTAGAGCAGGCGCAAGAGATGATCCAAGATGGTATGCCACGCGGTTCGTCTAGTCCTGCAGAAGGTGGAAACCTTCTTGCTGTACTGATAGATATTAAGAAGGCTTACCTACGCCTTGATGAATACAACCGGAACATACTTATCCTGCGCCATCACGAACACTTCACCCTTGCACAGATAGCTGCCTCTATGGGTTGTGCTGTTAGTACAGCAGAGCGCAGGTGCTTGAACGCACTGCGCCGTATGCAAGATGAACTAGGTGGGATTAGTCCGTACCGGTGAACGAGTTAATTCTTTTTGACTTTCTTAAACTTAATCTTTACCCAGATTTACAACGTGCGCCTGGTATCTATGACGCCTTCGACTGTACCAGTGAGAAGGCCGGTCACTTCATTGAGTTGAAGTGTCGCCAAAGTCATTATTCTACGTTACTTATAGAGCAGATGAAGTATCGCAAGCTCATCACTCAGGCCTACCATCGGGAGATGTTACCCTTCTATATCAACTCTACTCCTGCCGGTATCTACTCCTTTGATCTGACAGAGTTAGATGAACCAGAGTGGTTTGTCCACCAAATGCCAGCGACTACAGAGTTTGATAACAATACTAAGGTTGATAAGATAGTCGGGTACCTAGACATAGAGGAAGCGGTGAAGTTATGATTGATGGTTACATTTTTCTTTTGGGTTATATCTTTGGTTCGCTTTTAACTCTTGCGACTATACAACTATGGAACAGGATAGGTAGATGACATACGATTACGAGTGCTCTAAGTGTAAGAACACATACACTATTGAACGTAGTATGTATGACACCGAAGTACTACCAGTCTGCGTTACCTGTCACGAGTCTATGACTCGCGTGTGGGCAGTAGGCGGTATCACCTTTAATGGTGATGGGTTCTACGTAAACGGGGGATAAATGACGCAAGGATTTACCAGTGGTATGCGCTCATCACTAGATGATACGTGGTCTACTCCTCGTGACTTCTTTGAGAAGCTACACCAAGAATTTAACTTTACCTTAGATGCAGCTGCCTTGCGTTCCTCTGCTGTAGTACCTAACTACCTCGGACCCGATCACGAATATGGTTGGCGTCACGACGCTCTCACTGTTGAGTGGGCTGGTGCTTCAGAAGGTGGTGCTGTTTGGTTGAACCCACCTTACGGTAGGGAGATAGGTAAGTTTATGAGGAAGGCTAACGAGGAAGCTAAGAAAGGTATCACTGTAGTCTGCTTAGTACCATCGCGTACCGATACAAAGTGGTGGTGGGATAGTGTCATTATGCACGAAGTTAGATTCGTTAAAGGTAGATTAAAGTTTGGTGGGCAAAAGAACTCTGCTCCATTCCCTAGTGCAGTAGTAGTAATGAGATGACGGAGTACCCAAACTGGTTTGCCCAAGCTGCGCAGTATAACTTTGAAGAGTACCTGAAAGAGTATGCTGGCAAAGATAACCTACGCTTCTTACAGCTAGGTGCATTCACTGGTGACGCTAGCCTATGGCTATTAGAGAACATACTTACCGGTCAGGGTTCTAGCCTTACTGACGTTGATACGTGGGAAGGTAGTGATGAAGAAGCCCACGAGAGTATGGACTTTGCTGATGTATTTAATACATACAAGGATAAGGTTAAGAACCTTCCTGTTACTTCAATAGAAAGTAGAACAGATAACTTTCTCATACGAGCTAGAAGTGTATTCGTTACCGAGTATGACTTCATCTACATAGACGCAGATCATACAACTGTTGGTGTATTACTAGACGCTGAACTATCCTGGCCTCTTCTTAAATCTGGCGGGATACTTGCCTTTGATGATTACGAGTGGGGTTCTCACCTTCCATTACACTTGCGGGCCAAGCCTGGCATTGACCTCTTCCTCTTACGACACGAAGGTCAGTACGATTTACTTGTTAAGAACAATCAAGCCTGGATCAGAAAGCGCTAACCCCCACCGGAAAGAGTAACGGTGAGGGTTAGCTGCTCGTAGAGAGGGTTCTAAATGAACACTTAAAGTGTATCAGTACCACCCTCTTCTTGAGTGGAAAGCGAGAGCGCGACACGCACTCCCTCTATAGCGGTGTTCAAGGTATCGTAGACCGTGAAGGATTTGAAGTTCAGGCTCTCCACTACGCTCTCTAAGGAGTTGAGCAATTCCATAAGCCGAACTTCCTCGCTGGTTCTTGGCAAGGTGGTCAAACCTGCTTTCACGGGTCCATAAGGTGACAAGGCACGTGACTTCTCTCGGCGAATATCCGAGAGCTTTACTATATTCTCTTGCGATTCGTTTATTCTCACGCTTCTCCTCTCCTGTTGCTTTCGTTCTCTCCTTCATTATCGGCTTGGCCGGTAGATGCAACGGCGGTAACGGATCGTGTATCCACGATAGAAGTATTGCCGTCAATATCAATCCACTTGCGACCTTGAGCTTCGTCATTTGCTTTCTCCCTCTCCAGTAACCCTTTATAGGTGTCCGGATATAGTTGTGCTAGTTTGACAAGCGCACGATCTCTTGCCCGCCTGTAATTACGTTGGCGTACCGCCATATTCTTTGCAGTTGCTATCCTTCTCTCGCTCACTCTCTCCCTCTCTTAACCATAAGGTAGCCTACCATTAGGATAGCTCCCATTACTAGCCAGTAACTCATTTACTCGCCTCTCTTACCATAGTTGTTATGTCTAAAGGTTGGCCTACTAGGTAGGCGTCGTCGTCGTCGCTCTCCCATCCTGATACAAGTATGCGTGCAGCGGTAGGTGAACTTGCTATCCACGCGAGAGCTTCTCTCTCGCTATTGCCACCCCACTCTGCGTTACCGCTCTCGTCCACTACTTCATAGAGCAGGATAAGATCGGACTTGGGTGGGTGAAAGCTAATCACTTCTCCCATTACGCCACCTTTTCTATCGTTACATCATCATAACCGGCACGGACATAATCGTTAGCAAGCTCTACCGCCTGCTCATAATCAAGGCGGTAAGCATTAAGCTCGCTTCCCCCTACCCATACGCTATAACTTACGCTCATCACTCGCTCTCTTTCTCTTGCTTACCGAATAGCCTATCGAAGGCGCTGTTCGCCTTGTTAAGGGTGGCGATAGCTTCCGCCATCTCTCTCTCCATCATCTCTTGCATAGTCTCGCTCATTATTCTCCCTCTTTCTCTATCTCTTTACAATCAAGGCAACCGTTTGCCATCTCCGATTTTTCCCATATTGACCAACAATCGGAACATCTTACTAGGGTTATTGTGTCGCTCATATTCTGCACCCGCAATCTGCAATTTTTACTAGGTGATCCCCGCACGTTACGCCGTAATGGTAATCACACATATAAAAGTCCTCTTGCTGTTCATTCTTGCACCCGTAGGCGTGGCACTTACTCATTCTCTCCCTCTTTCGCTTCATATTCTCCACTCTCGCACGCGCTGCACGTGAGAGACTTATATTCTTTATAGTCGAATAGATATTTACACGTATCGCAATTAATAAAATCGGTATCGTCATTGAATACCGGGTCGATCCCGTAATAGGTATCGGTGCTCACGCTCTTCCCCTCTCGTATAGAAAGAATTCCCACATAAGCTCGCGCTCTAATAGGTAATCGGCTAATTCGTTAGCTCTTTCGTATGTCATTTACTCGCCCCCTCTATTGGATCAAGGTTAGTATCGTAAGAAACCCCGCAATTAGGGCACTTTATAGTGGCCATATGGCCGGTACCGTAAGGTTCTATGGTGACGCTAGTTACCGCGTCGCAATCGTCGCACGTGTTAGAGCACTTTACGCAGCTGCCCTCTCTCTCTACTATCACGCCCTCTACATCTAAGGTATCGGCGCAAGGCAGACAGAATTCCCGCCCCTCACTATCAATTTTAATCATCGCTCTTCCCCTCTCACATAGGCACGGAATAACCGCACCGCGTCTCTTTTCGCGTATCCGTAATAGCTGCGTGTTACTAGGTACCCGCTCACGATATCGGATATCACGTAAGCGCCCTCTCTATTCTTTTCTATAGTCATCTCTCGCTCTCTTTCTCTTTCTCTTGTCCGGCTAAGCACCGGCCACCGGCCACCGCCTAACACGGTGGCCGATAGTCTCGCGCTTAGAGCTTAATCTTTATAGCGCATAGGCATTAGCAGCGCCCGCCACGTCACCTTATCGCCGGTTATTCTCACGCGCATAGGCTTAACATCACCGTGAAAATAGAGCTTGATACCGTTACCCTTACCCGCAATTTTCGCGTAATCGGCGACTAGCGCCGGGTTAAACGCCATACTATTCACCGCCACCGGCTCGCCTTCACTCTTTTCTAATAGCTCTTTAGTAGGTGGGAAGGTACCGTCTACTAATGAGAAGGTAATCGCGTCACCTAATGAGCTAACGGTAAGCGTGTCACCGATCCGCGATAGTTGCACGCGGTTAGCCTTATGCGCCTTGCATAGGGTAATAATTTTCTTAATATCGTCTAGCGATACAAGCGAGCTATCTAAGCGCCCGTCTAGTGCTTGCAGCGTGCCCTCTATAAAGCGGTATCTATCGGTGGCGCGAGAGACTAGCGCCCCGCCCTCACTCTCTAGTTGCACCGCGTTAAGCACCGGCAGACTCTTATCCTTAGACGCGTGAGTGCTAACGCCCTCTAACAGGGTAAGCAAGCTCGCGCCCTCACTTTCTACATAATTCACCGCGCTAACGGTGCTCTCTTTCTCTTTCTCTAGTGTGTTCATTCTTTCTCTCTCTTTCTGTAGTCCGATCTTTTCTGCACTAGTTGCAGACTGTAAGGCTAAGAGCTTTCACCCTTAGCCCTACCGTACGCCCTAGTACTCTCGCCCCGTCGCCTTGCACCATATGTAATGAATTCCCTCTATAGCGCCCCATAGGGCCACCGCTGCGACGGCGTAAGCTGCAAGCGATAGCAGCACCGATAAGAGATAGGCTAGCTCACTCATTAGAGCCACTCTTGCTTTAGATAGTAACCGGCGTCACCCTCTACCGTGTCACGGTATAGGACACGTGAGAGCGTGTAGACCGTATGAAAGCCTATGTCCATTCCCGCCCCGCTCACGCGTATAGCCCTATTCCCGCTCTTTTCACTTAGTGGCCACCCTAGCGCTAGAGCTGCGCTGTAAGTGATGTTGAACAGCTGCCCGCCTTTTACGTATATGAGAGAGATATCTCTACTCATTCCGCTACTTGATACGTGGCGGGTTATTGTGTGAATTACCGGCTTAGAGTCACCGGCGAAAAGTGTACGTAATCTTTCTATGCTTTCGCTGCGCTCTAATTCTGCAGCTGCTTTTTTAGTTAGTGTGCTCATTAGTTATCACCTTTTACGAACATAACACCGGCCACCGGTGTAAGCAATTCACTAGCAACATTTACAGCGTGCTCTTTATCGTATGCACTCACGCGAATAGCTACTTTCACTACTATTTCATAGGTATTGAAATCGCTCATTTTATTTACTCTTTTCTAGTGACGGTGTTAGGTGTTCGCCACTAGGTAAACGATAGCAGAAAATATGCGGGTGTCTACCCCATTTACAGGGGTAATTCTTAGACTATTTTCCACGTGTCGCGGGCCTATTGGGAAAAGATCTTTTCCCCTAGATAGAGCAGCTGCGCCGGTATCGGTGGCTTATCGGTGGCCGGTTATCGGGTGAGCCGGTGGCTTATAAGTTGCGAGCAGCTGCACCGGTTAGAGCTGCAAGGCCTACCGATTAGCTGCAAGGTGGAGAGCTGCGGTTACTTAATTAGTGGAGAGCTGTACGGTATAGGTCTGCCGGTGGGTTAGTCTGCCCCTGCAAAATTCTGCAAAAGTTATCCACAGCTTTATCCACAGGCTGTGCATAGGGGGTGGGGATAACCGCTGGCAGACCGCAGACAGACCCCAGTTGCTTAATCCGGAGCGGGGCGGTCCCTGTACTCCCCAGAAAAATATATTTGCTAAAGTGAGATCCAGTAATATGGCTCTGACCTGCGGTTTTATATAGTGTGACTAACGTCACTCCGTGAAAACGGGAATTGACCTAAATTTCCTGCCTTATATATAGTAGGGGAGCAAAGCGGGGTGTAGTGGCTTTGCGACCCGTAGTGGCCCTCTTACGAGGCCCCTAGGCCGAGTACTGACTTACCCCTCACTTCGCTGTAACTCGTTCGGGCGCCAAGCCCGACGCTGGTGGCACCTTTTAGTGGGGTGGGGTCTATCAATATCCAGCTTGGTATAAATCATTCACCTGGGTATAAGAGAATCCGATTCCGGCCCATTTAATTTTTAGGAGAGTACGTGGCAGACAATAGTGCTGACATAGCAAAACGTATTATCCTTCGGTGCGTAGCAGAAGGTATGACTATCGAACTCGCCTGCGGCGAGGCCGGTAAGTCTATTAAGACCTATGAGTACTATCGTCGTACCGATAAGCAATTTGCAGATAAGGTTGACCGTACCCGTATCGGTCTTAAGGATAAGCAGTTCGTATCTGGAGATGTCCACGATCTGAGCTTTGCTGACTTCCGTCAACGCTTCCTACACTCCAGGACTTTTCCACATCAGCAGAACTTGGTAGATGTGATTGAAGGACGTGAACCTTCTTGGTTACACCCTTCTATGAAGTTTGAACCGGGTCTGGCTTCAAACCGTATCCTTATTAACATACCGCCAAACCACGCCAAGTCCATCACAATCACGGTTGACTATGTAACGTGGAAGGTAGCCCAGAACCCGAACTTCCGAGTATTGATTGTCTCTCAGACACAACAGCTAGCAGCAGACTTCCTCTACGCCATCAAGCAACGCCTGACTCATCCAATGTACCAAGACCTTCAGAGCGCTTATGCCGCAGGGGTCGGCTTTAATTCTAAGTCTGCTTCTTGGCAGGCAACCCGTGTCACCTTTGGTGATGAACTCCGTGAGTCATCTGAAAAGGACCCGAACATTGAAGCCGTCGGTATCGGCGGTCAGATTTACGGTAAGCGTGCCGATATGATTATTGTCGATGACGCGGTTACCTTAAAGAACGCTAATGAGTTTGAGAAGCAGATCCGCTGGTTAACCCAGGACGTGCGCTCCCGTCTTAACCCAACCGGTAAGCTGATTGTTATCGGTACACGAGTAGCCTCGGTAGATCTATACCGCGAGCTTCGCTCAGAGGACCGGTACCCAGGTGGGCTAGTTCCTTGGAAGTATCTGGCGATGCCAGCACTCCTTGAGATAGATGAGGACCCCGACAAGTGGGTTACCCTCTGGCCTAAGTCAGATGCTCCATTTGATGGACAAGAAGAATCTGATAAGGACGAAGACGGCCTATACCCACGTTGGTCAGGTCGTAACCTTTACAACGAACGCCAAGCGATGGATGCAAGTACTTGGGCGCTGGTTTACCAGCAACAGGATGTATCTGAAAACGCAGCCTTTGACCCGGTATGTGTACGTGGCTCTATAGATGGAATGCGTAAGTCCGGACGCCTTGAGCCAGGACATCCGGGCCATCCAAAAGATTTAAGTGGCTTTACATTTATCTGCGGTATGGACCCGGCTATCGTCGGTGATACCGCCGCTATCTGTTATGCCATTGACCGTAGTACATCTAAGCGCTACATCGTAGATGCTATCAAGATTACTAAGCCTAGCCCGCAGCAGATCCGCGACATTATCCTTAACTGGACTCAGCTCTACTCACCAAGTGAGTGGATTATTGAGAAGAACGCTTTTCAGGCTTTCTTAACTCAGGACGAAGGTATCCGTCAATTTTTATCAAGTCGCGGTGTCTTGCTTAAAGAGCACCATACCGGCGCTAATAAGTGGGATGCAGGCTTTGGTGTTGCTTCTATGGCTACCTTGTTTGGTACTAAGCAGCAAGATGGCAAGCACCATAGAGACAACTTAATACATCTACCTAGTGATCAGACAGAGAACGTCAAGGCTCTTATCGAGCAGTTGATTACCTGGACGCCAACTACCAAGGGTAAGACCGATATGGTGATGGCGCTCTGGTTCTGTGAGATTAGAGCAAGAGAGATGCTCAATTACGGTCAGTATGCAAGTCACCATCTTAAGAACCCATTCCTATCTCGTCGTGAGATGGGTAAGCGAGTAGTCATCAATATAGACCAGATGATTGCTGAATCTAATAAAACATTCGTCTAAGGAGATAACAATGGGATTATACAGCAATAGTCCAATAAATGACAGAGTGCGTAAAGCACGTAGAAATGCAAGCAGCCTAGAAACTAGCATTGCAGCATCTAAGACAGTAGACCGCAACGCAAAGGCAGCTGGAGTAAACCTCTCTATGGCTGAAGAGCGTGCAGCTAAAAAGGTTCTACAAGCACGTATGAAGATTGATCGCGGCAAAACTGCAGCTCGTGCTGTTGGCATTGAAAAGATGCAAGAGAAGAAGGCCGCAGCAAAGCGTGCAGCAGCAGCAACTGGTAATCCAGATGTAAAGAAGAAGTTAAACCCAGGCGTAAAAGCAGCAGCTAAGAAAGCAGCAGTAAAGAAGCCTTCAACTAAAAATAAGTAAGGAACCCCAGTGCTAACACCAAAAGAAGTTAACGCGAAGTTAGGTCGCTTGCAGACCAAGTTTGCAGCCCGCGACCAACGTATGCGTGATGTGCTTTCGGTGCGTCAAGGAGATCTATCTAAGGTCTATCCTTCGATGTTCTCCGATGAATACCCAAAGCCTCTCGTCGCCAACTTCATTGACGTCGCAGCACGTGACCTAGCAGAAGCAATGGCACCACTGCCATCATTTAACTGCTCTGCATCTAATATGGTTTCTGACTCAGCACGTAAGGCTGCAGATACTCGTACTCGTATCGCCAACTTCTACGTCGGCGTATCAGAGTTACAGCTTCAGATGTATGAAGGTGCCGACTGGTACAACACATACGGAATGATGATTGGTATGGTCGAGATGGACTACGACACCAATAATCCACGTATGCGTCTGCTCAACCCTTGGGGTTGCTACCCAGAGGTAGACCGCTTTGGTCGCGTAGTTTCTATGACTCAGGTTCTCAATACTGATACAGAGACACTCGCTGCTAAGTACCCAGAGTTTGCAGAACAGATTTACAAGAAGAATAACTACCAGCCTGGTAACCCATACATCACTATGGTTCGTTACCACGACGCTGAGCAAGACCTTATCTACCTACCTGAGCGTCAGAACCTGACACTTGTACGTACACCTAACCCAATCGGTAAGTGTCTAGTAAATGTTGCGATGCGTCCATCTCTTGATGGTCAAGCACGCGGTCAATTTGATGATGTCTTGGCAGTACAGCTCGCACGTGCTCGCTTTGCTATCCTACAGATTCAGGCAGCAGAGAAGTCTATCCAAGCACCTATTGCTATCCCACAAGATGTGCAAGAACTTGCTTTGGGTCCAGACTCAATTATGCGTTCATCACAGCCACAGAACATTCGTCGTGTTCCGCTAGAACTTCCACCAGGAGTCTTCACAGAGTCAGGAGTGCTAGAACGTGAACTACGGCTTGGCGCTCGTTACCCTGAGTCACGATCCGGAAACCTCAACGCGAGTGTTATTACTGGTCGTGGAGTACAGGAACTGCAGGCTGGCTTTGATACTCAAATTAAATCCGCTCAGGCACAGTTCGCCAGAATGTTTGGCGATCTTATTGGGCTATGCTTTGAAATAGACGAGAAGCTATTTACTAACGTACAGAAGACAATCAAGGGTTCAGAAGATGGAACACCTTACGTTCTTAAGTACACACCAGGACGCGACATCAAGGGCGAGTACGGTGTAGAAGTACGTTACGGAATTATGTCCGGTATGGACCCATCACGTGCAATCATTGCACTTCTTCAGATGCGTTCAGACAAGTTGGTTTCACGCGACTATGTACGCCGTGAGATTCCAATGGACCTTAACGTCACACAGGAGGAACAGCGTGTTGATATTGAAGAGATGCGCGATGCTCTTCGTGTTTCTGTTGCCCAGTATGCACAGGCGATACCTGCGCTCGCAGCGCAGGGGCAAGACCCTTCACAGATTGTCGCTCGTATCGCAGAGGTTATCAAGGGTCGTCAAAAAGGATTAGCACTCGAATCAATCGTGGAGAAGGTATTTACACCTGAACCACAGCCAGAAATGGCACCAGAACTTCCAGCAGCAGGTGCGGCCCCCGCTCCTGCCTCGCAGCAACCTCCACAAGAACAAGCTGGTCAGGCCCCTGCTGCTGGTCAAAAACCCGATATAGCGACACTACTAGCCGGTATCACCGGCGCAGCGTAACCGAAGGAGGTGCAAATATGAACAAGGGATCACACGCTCCAGCTCCAGTACAGCCAGTTAAGGTTGATACAAAGGCAGGATCAGTCAAGGGCGGCAAAGTTGAATTCGGTTATGCCGGACCAGCTCGCAAAGGCAAGAAGGCTTAATAAGTAGAAAGGCGTGCGGGATGATGGAAGACAACAGAGTACGTCCTCCCGTACGTCGTTCTCACTTCATAGTTTTATTTGCAGAGTTTGCATATAACTTAATGCAAGCAGTTGCAGGATTTTTTGAAGCGTTATACGAACTAAGTATTTACCACGCTAACCGTAAGGTCGAAGAGAACCACGCGTGGGAACAAATGACACAAGATTTAGAGACTTTAGAGGAGGACAAATGACAACTGCGCCAATGAACCCATTAGCAGGTCCTTCAGGTCCAAGCATTTATTCAACCCGTACAGATAAACTAGATTTAGGTTCAACATCATACGGAGAAGGTAAAGAGACAAAGGCTATCAAGTCTGCAGTTCCTCTTGCTACTACTCCAGATACACGTCCAACACCAGCCTCTACAGTACGTGAGGCAGCAACACGTCAGACAGCGACACCATTATTTGCAGATAGTGGTCGTCCAACTGAAGATATTATGGTTGGCACAGATGCAGGTCCGGGCGAAGGATCATCAGCGCTTGGTATGACAAAGGCTTCAATGAAGACTTCAGATACTCTAGCTAAACTTTTACCTTTTGATACAGACGGCTCTATTGCCATCTTGTATTCAGAAGCAGTAGCGCGAGGTGATTAGTGCCTGATAATCTAAAAGCGGCGGCAGCTGCTGCAGGTTTAAGTCCAGAAGAAAGAAAAGCAATGGAAGCATTGCAGACAACTCTTTCTGTTCACAGAGAACTATCAAACCTTCCGTCAAAGACTGCACAGCAAGCATATTCATCTAAGACACCTAATCAGCAAGCAGCGCTTAAGCGCGTAGCAGGAGAGCAAAATCCTGCAGAGAAGCCACAGCGTGGCTGGCTTGGTTCAGCGTGGCACTACACAGGTGGTGCTTTACTACAAGGTTTACAAGAAGTATCTGATCTTACAACTCGTGCATATCGTGCTGCAGTTATTCCTATCGCAGAACGTGGTGAACTTGGCTTTGCTTGGACAGAGGCTAACGATAAGGGCGACAAGGTATTTAATACTGGTCGTATCGAGAAGGCTAAGTCTAAGTTTGGTGTAGACCGCGTAAACGTAGCAATGCGTGTTGCAGCCGGTGAGAAGTTATCAGACATCGCATCTTCAGGTACTGTTGAAGAGCGCAACATCGCAGCACTTGCTGCGCAGAATAAAGATGATTTGTTCCAAGATGCCCTCGATGCTACTCAGGCAGCTAAGTACTCACCTGGTCGTCAGATTGCAAACCTCATTACACCAGAGCAAGTAGAAGGCTCAGGCTTTTTCTACAAGGCGGTATCTGGTGCATTCGACGCAGCATACCGAGTACTCGCAGACCCACTGCTTATTGCAGGTAAGGCAAAGCGTGCAGTTGATATCTCTCGTTACTCACTCGATGTAGTTATCGGTGGCAACAAGGTAGATGATGTATTTGCCCGTCCACAAGTTCAGGATTTCTGGAACCAGTACGGTGCAGAACTTGCTAACTACAAGAAGGCTATCTCTGAAGGTGCTACACAAGAAGCGGTAAATATCAAGAAGCGCTTGAACACTATCGCACCAGAATTTGGTGATCCAGTTATCAAGTCATTTATTGACATTGATGTACCTGTCACAGATGCTCTTACAGCAAAAGCATTCTTCAAGGATGCAAAGCAAGTAGAAGAGATGATGAAGGGCCAGATTGGTCGCAAGCGTGTAATGGTTCCTAAGATGGACGCAGCACGCAAGGCACGCGTGAACATCGTTACTACTGCTAACCGCATATTTGATATGGACAAGATTGGTCCACGCTTTATTGATGACCTTTACTTTGCAGGTGCTGCAACTGATGACGGTGTTGCTAAGGCAATTATTGATGGCAAGGAAACTATCATCACTAATGTCAAGGCTCAATACAATGCTAAGAAGACAGCACGTTTTTCTATGGCGCAGATTCAGTACCGCACTGATCGCTTTAAGGCAAAGTTCAGCAAGGTTCCTTTCTTTGAAGACAGCCTCTTTGACGTAACTTCTGCAGACGGTGCTGAAAAGGTATACCGCTATGCACGTCTAGTTCTACCAAAGAACGACTCTAAGTTAATTGCACAGGCTTTCGATAATGCTGAAGTTGGTAAGAAGAAGGAAATCTTCTACGGCCTTCAGTCAACTATCGCAGACATTCGTGGTCTTAATGTGACTAAAGAAGGTAAGGTCATTGCAGACCCTCTACGCCTTGGTCCTAACAAGAACTTCGCAGCTACTATTGATGGATATAACCCTGCTGCTTTGCCTGATGGCGAGCAGGTAGGTCTTATCCTTTCTGATCTTTCTGACTATGTAACAACGCTAAGTGTTCGTGATATTGACAGAGCATCTGCTCGTTCAGGTCTTATCCAGCGTACGCTTGGGTTAGCACACTCAGAGTGGGTAGAGAAGATGACTACAGCGTGGTCATTCTTAACGCTTGCCGGTCCTCGTTATGCAATCCGTAACGCAACAGAAGACTTGATGGTCCACCTTGCTATTGGTGAATCACCATTTGGTCTTGTTAAAGGACGTATGCTTTCCACACGTTTGCGTACAGCACGCCAGATGGAAAAGGGTTTAACTAGATTTGATGAGGTAGCTGCTAATCCACTCGGTGGAGTTATGCGCTTTATCAACAATAAAGAAGCAAAGCGTTATGGCGCAGAGATTGAAGCAGCAGATGGCAACATCAAGCAGATCCGTGAGATTACTGCACGTGCTTTGAACGAAGGTAAACTAACTCGCTTCTATGAGAAGTCTGGCCTTGGTAAGTTTACAGATGCTGACCGCGCTGCAATGGCAGAACAGATTAAGTACGGTGACTTAGACAACGCACTTATGGACGTTGTTGAAGGTGGCAAGAACGCCTTTACTGGCCTTGACTCTTACACACGTACTATTAACTTTACTCGCAAGAACAAGGTTCGCACAGCAGAACTATCTTACGATATTGAAAAGGGTCGCCTTGCACTCGGTAGAAGTGCAGGTGGCTACAAGCAGATGGCACCTATTGCAGATGAAGCATCACAGGTTGCTTGGATTATGCGTATCGGTTACTACTCTAACGATAAGTTAGGTCGTATTGCGGTAGCAAACCTTTCAGATGATGCCAAAGAAGCAGAGGCAGCAGTAGCAAAGATTTCTGCGTGGCTTAATGACCCAAAGAACGCTAAGTTAGCAGCAGCTTTCCGTATGGAAGAGCGCGGTATTAGCGTAGATGAGCACGCACAGCGCGTCTATGACGCAGCAAAGCAACTCTTTGTCAAGAAAGATGGCAAGTTAAACCAAGAATTACTCGGCAAGGTACGTGCATTTGATGACGTTGCAGGAGAATACCGAGTTACAGGTAAACTTGGCCTAGATGATTTGCCAAAGAGCGAAGCAGATGTCCCAACATATATCGTTGGACCACAGTTAGTACCTATTTCTGATAGCGGAAACTACGCTAGCTCCTTTATGGAGTGGGGATGGGACTGGCTAGGTAACGCTAACGCACGTCTATCACGCGAACCTATGGTTCTAGCTGAGATGGTTAAGTTGCGTAAGCAGTTTAAGTCATCAGGATTTGAAGATGCTTTCATTGCATCACACACAAAGGGTATTACTTCACCTAAAGCGCTTGAGAAGGCGACTGAAAACGCACGTTACAAACTAGCAGAGATTGTTGAAGACCGAGCACGTCTACAGATCTTGGCTTATGTTGATAACCCTGCAGTGCAGTCACAGCTTGCATTCGGTGTACGTAACTTTGCACGCTTCTATCGTGCTACTGAAGACTTCTATCGCCGTATTTACCGCGTTGTACGCTACAACCCAGAGTCAATCGTACGAGCAAGCCTTACCTATGAAGGTATTACTCACTCAGGTTGGGTTCAGTACGACGATCAAGGCGAACCATACTTCTTATATCCAGGAACACAGTACGTTTACAAGGCAGTACAGGGTGCAATGACAGCACTTGGTGTACCTGCAGAGTTTAAGGTGCCATTCCCTGTGGAATTTGGTGCTAAGTTGAAGATGATTACACCATCTCTTAACCCAGACTCTGCAATTCCTACACTTGCTGGACCTTTATCAGGTGTATCTATCAAGGTTGCATCAAACTTGGTAAACATCTTTAGCCCAGGTGCAGCAGATAGAATCACAACCACATTCTTAGGTAAGTATGCAGAAGACCAACCAATGGTTTCAGCATTCTTGCCAGCACACGTCAACCGTATCTACGCTGCTATGAATAAAGATGAGCGTGATGGTCAGTACGCATCAGCAATGCGTAAGGCTATGACTTATCTTGAGGCATCAGGTAACGGATTACAACAGAAGTTTGACAAAGAAGGTAACCCAATCCCATTCAGCGCAGCTGAGTTGGAGAAGTACCGTCTACGCCTGAAGAATACAACAATGAGCATTCTTGGAATGCGTGTTGTTTACGGCTTTACAGCACCTGCTTCACCGCAGATAATGCTTAAGTCAGAGATGGCAGACTGGGTACGTGATAACGGACAGGCTTCTTTCAAGCAGGTCTGGTACGGACTTCTTGACAAGTACGGTGATTACGATACAGCGATGACTGAGTGGACTAAACGCTACCCAGATCAGATGCCATTTACTATCTCAGAGTCAGACCGTTCAACAGTTGCATACTTCCGTTATGCACAAGAATCAGGTGACTTTGTAGATACCAATGAGTCTCTATTCAAGGATTACCCACAGGCTGCAGCATTCTTAATACCTCACAAGGGTGGTTACTCTTGGGATGCGTACAAGACTATGACAGATATGGGTCTTCGTCAGAATAAGCGTGTTGATGACTTCCTTCGTGAGGTACAAACTGCAGGAGATATGCAGGTTTACTACGAGAAGAAGAACGAATACGAAGCAAACCTTGAAAAGGTTGGCACAGACTTTGAGCGTTCACAACTTCGCAAGGAGTTCAACGATTGGGCTACTATCTTTAAGGCAGGCCGTCCATTAGTTCAAGAAGAACTATCACAGGGTGGTAAGAAGGCTATCGAGCGTATGAAGGCTCTCAATGACCTTGAGAAGATGTTATCTGAGAAGTCTGCCTTTACTGCTTCCCCAAAGGTTGCAGGAAAACTCAACGAAATGTTGAAGTTATACAAGGCTTACAAGGAAACCAAGGATCAGTTTGAGACATTTGGTGGTAGCCAATTCCTTATAAATATGAACAAGGAAGAAACAATTATCAAGATGCGTGAACTTGCAGCATATAACGAGAATACACAAAGTGCCTACAACGTGCTCTTTGGTAGATTGCTAGGAGACTAAATGGCTGGAACTATTCGAGGAAGAGGCAAGCAAAATAACGCCTCTGAGGTAACAGACCAGGGAACACCTACATCTACATCGTTAACCGAATATACAGAGTTTAAGAAGGCGCTTGCTAAAAGCCCTGCTCTTATTACTGGATACCAGAAGCTACTTAAGTCTGCTAAGTTCTACAAGGGAACAGTCAACGGTAAGTACACTCCAGCATTCCAGAAAGCATTAGATGCTGCTGAAGAACAACGCCTATCTATAGCTGCTATCCGTCCTATAGGCCGTGATGAATTCCTTGCAGAGCAGGTAACACTCGGTGGTGGAACCGGCGATGGTAAGGCACGCACTATCAGCCAGACATATATTGCCAGCGATACTGATATTGATGCACTTGTTGAAAGACTCTACCAAAAATTAACTGGTTACAAGCCAAGCGCTAAGGAACTTGCTGCTGCAAGAAAAGACCTTAAGCGCCAAGAGCAGCTTAACCCAACTGTACAAAAGTATGATGCTTCCGGAAACCTTGTTCAATCAGGTGGAATTAACGAAGAACAATACCTAACATCAAAGATTAGCCAGACCGGTGCTGCAGAAAAGTCCCGCGCACAGACCGCTAATGAACTATTACTCAAGGAACTTGGAGGGCTACAGTAATGGCAGAGCGTCCAAGTAATACCTATGTATCTCAAGTATTTAACTTTGGTGCTGACAAGAACCTTCCTTTAGGCTTTGTAGATGTTGTATTCAACAAGGACGGTTCTCTTGCTGGATTCCTCAAGAATGGTAAGTTCTACGAGCCAGGTGAAAAGGTAACAGGAACCAAGGTAAAAGGATCTGCGCGTAAGCAGTATGCTGATTCTCTTGAAGATCGTATTGCCCAGGCAGAACAAGAACAGCAAGAAGCAAACAAGGCCAAGAAGTTCTATGATGACAAGCGTAGAAATGAGATGTCTCAGGCAGAAGCAACTGCTATGGGTGATATCTACGATAACTATGCCAGCTCACTAAAGCCACAGATTGATGAATACGAATTTAAGCTAGACCTATACGCACGTAAGATTGCTAGAGGCGATAAGTTAACCGCTATCGAAGAGAATGAAATTAAAGACATCTCTAAGAAGTATGCTAGCGTCAAGAAGACATACAATGAAGCACGAACAGATGCTATAGATTTTTACTACGGTAAGAAGACTCAGCCTGAAACAAAGACAGGCAAGAAGATTCTTGCTGAAGAAGCTAAGAACCCTACACCTAAAGTAGAGACTCCTGCGACAACACCTGATAAAGTGACTAAGGATGCTAAGCCTACTGATGGCTTCAATACTCCAAATCTTAATAAAGGTACAACAGACCAGAAGCCAGCAGGACAAAAGACATCGGGCAATAAGGGTAAGACAACACCACCACCTCTTGATGAGACAGTCTTTAAGCCAACCGTAACTCTCGGTGGAGCACCTGCTGGATATGTAACCGAAGAAGAACTCTCTACTAATAAGGCTGCAGGAGTAGCAGACATTGCTGAGAAGTACGGCTTATCAGAGGCTCTATTTAAGAACGTACCAAGCCTTAAGGCCATCTTTGAAGAGTATGTAAACCCAAAGAGCGGTATGACAGATGAAGAGTTTGTTCGCCGTATCAATAGTGACACTTGGTTTCTTAAAAATTCCAAGGGTATCAAGCAGCGCTTTGTACAGTACTACAACTACCGCGACCTGCAGGCTTCAGGTAACGCTGATGGTAGCACCCAGTACGAGCAGGACATTGACAAAATTGAGCGTTCTCTTAAGAAGCGTGCAGTTGAGATTGGTTCTGCTGCTGCTAATGATCCAACAGCACTTCGTCAAGCAGCTGAGAATCTTTACCTTACAAACAAGGAAGCAGATACAACTTACATTGATGACTTCCTAGCATCGTCTATTAAGACTGTAGCAGGAATGATTGGCGGCAAAGTAACAGAAGGTTACTCAGGCGCAGCACTCCAGAACTACAACGCTCTTGTTAAGGCAGCTCGTGATAACGGGTTCCAGGTTAGCGACATCCTTCCAGGTGGAGCAAACGAACAACAGGTTCTACAGGGTATTGCATCTGGAAACATTGACATTAACCGAGTAGTAGCAGATGCACGTAAGTTGGCAGCACAAGGCCAGCCACAGTATGTGCGTGACCTACTTGCTCAGGGTTACAACCTATCTCAGATATTCCAGCCATATCGTCAGACAATGGCTACCGTCCTTGAGATTGGTGACGCAGACCAGATTGATCTCAACGACCCACTCTTGCGTACTGCTATCACAGACAAAGGTGATATGAACCTTTACGATTTCAAGAAGGCTCTACGTCAAGATAACCGTTGGCAGTACACAGAGCAGGCTAAAGCAGATGTTTCGAATGCAGCACTTCAGGTACTGCGTGACTTTGGATTCCAGGGGTAACAATGGCAAGAGCAACAGTAGACGAATTCGGTACACCATTCGGACAAGCAGGTTCATTCGTTGATGCAGCAGGCACACCGTTTGGACAGGCTGGCTCAAGAGCAGCATCTAACCTCGGTACACCATTTGGTCAAGCCGGTAACTCAATCGAGCAGTTACTTGCTCGTCTTAACAAGAACGCTGCAGGAATTGACCAGACTCTTGCTAACTATGAAGCAGGTACCAAGCCTCTAACTAGAACAGAACTTGCTGCAGCAACAGCAGCAGATGAGGCTGTGGCTACTCAGGCACGTAGAGATTTACAGAAGCTAACTAGCACTATCTCTACAAATCCTTTAGCACAGCAGTCATCAGCAAAGCCACTAAAGACTGAAGCACAGATTGCTGCAGAGACAGCAGCAGCAGAGCGTATGGCAAACCGCCAGTCAGCCTATGACTTGCTTTACTCACAGTTTAAGCAGTATGGGCTAGAGGCTCTAGTAGAACCACTCAAGGGACTTGTTGTATCAGGTGCATCACCTGCAGAATTTACTATCAAGTTGCGTGAAACTGACGCCTACAAGAAGCGCTTTGCTGGTAACGCAGCACGTATCCAAAAGGGATTGCGTGCGCTTGATGAAGCTGAGTATGTAGCACTTGAAGATCAGTACCAGAATGTAATGCGTAACTACGGACTGCCTGCGTCATATTACTCAAAGGACGCTATGGGTACACAGCAAGGTTTCACAAACCTTATTGCTGGAAACGTATCTGCAGCTGAACTAGAGAACCGCGTACAGCAAGCCACTGACATTCTTGATAAGGGTCCAAAAGAATATATGGATGCTATCCAGCAGTTCTACCCAGGTGTGGGTCGCTCTGATTTGCTTGCATACGTTCTTGACCCAGAGCAAGCACTTACAAAGATTCAATCTAAACTTGGTGCTGCCAAGATCGGTGGAGAGTATCTCCGCGCTGGACTTACAGCAGATGCAGCACGTGCAGAAGAACTACAGCGTCAAGGCGTTACTGCAGAAGCAGCACGTCAGGGAGCGCAAGCAGTTCTCAATATCGCACCACGCGGTTCAATGCTTGCAGACATCTATCAGACCGGTCCATACGGACAGGCTGAAGTTGAGTCAGAAGTCTACGGACTTGGTGATTCAGCAGCAGCAAAGAAGAAGCGTGAGAAGTTAACATCACTAGAGACTGCACAATTCTCTGGTGCAGCCGGAACCTCACCAAGCGCTCTCGGTAGAGAACGCGCACTAGGCCAAGGCCAATTCTAAAGCCTGCCAACGGGACGACTGGACCGTTGGAGTGATATCAAATCCAGGAGTAGGAGCCATATCAAATTCCCCAGTTTGATGTGAGGCCTACGAAATTCAACTAACGAATAGGGAGAAGGACCACTATGTCCAATTACGACTACGAGGATGAAGACGACGACTACACACAGGACTCGTCTAACGACCTAGTAAAACAACTACGCAAAGCAGCCAAGCAGAAGGACAAAGAACTAGCCGAACTTCGTGCTCAGTTTGAAGGACTAAGCAAGGCGCAGCGCGAACGTGCAATCAAGGATACCCTCGAACGTCGCGGGGTAAATTCGAAGATCGCTTCGTTTATCCCACAGGACATTGACCCAACTGAGGAGTCTGTGTCTAAGTGGCTTGAAGACTATGCCGATGTATTCGGTATTGATGCAGGCCAAAACCAAACTGCCAAAGTAGATCCAGCAGATATTGCAGCATACAAGCGGATGACAGGTACTGCCGATGCAGGAATGTCACCCGAGCGTGGCGCAGACGTGATGTCCCGCCTAATGAATGCTAACAGCAAAGAAGAGCTGGACGAAATTATTGCGCAGTCTGGACTTTAACCAACCCAACAACGAAAGGTAAAGCCTAATGGCAATTCCATCCGGTTCCTTAACAGGTACATCGGACATTAGCAACCTCGTCAAAACCGCATACGACCAGTATGTAAGAATGGCGCTCCGCTCCATTCCGGTAATGCGTGCGATTGCAGATGTCAAGCCAGTACAACAGGCAATGCCAGGTTCATCAGTTGTATTCTCAATCTATTCAGATCTAGCTCAGGCTACATCTACATTGACAGAAACATCAGATGTATCAAGCATTGCACTCGGTAACCCAAACCAGGTTACAGTAACACTCAACGAATACGGCTCAGCCGTAACAACAACAAAGAAGCTAAACCTAACTTCTTTCAACGATGTAGACTCAGCACTTGCTGACATCATCGCCTACAACTCAGCAGACTCTATTGACGCTGTAGTTGCTGGAGTTCTTACAGGTGGCTCAAACGTCATCTACGCAGGAACTGCAACCACAACCAACACCATCACATCTTCAATGACAATGGCTGTTGCTGATATCCGTGAGGCTGTAACACAGCTTCGCACAAACAAGGCTGTGCCACGTATCAATGACTTGTACGCTGCATACCTACACCCAC
>JACCDX010320746.1_pt1 | contig 40671 bp, 64 predicted proteins | sample 7449681 | NCBI WGS metagenome assembly JACCDX01 (sample SAMN15323450, study PRJNA562643) | freshwater metagenome | isolation source: river surface water | place: USA:Blue River Watershed | collected 2017-08-18
AGTGGTAAGAATGTCTGGGTGAAGTCTTGCAAGGTGGGAGATGCCAGCAAAGGTGCGATATTTCACGACTACGCTATCAAGGAGAACACATGACCTGTAAACACCGCTGGCTGCTGACCCCATCACCACACCGCAGTCAGTACCACTACCAATGCGCTAAGTGCAACCAAGTGGCTTGGACCACCATCAAGGAAAAAGAATGACCAAGAAAATGACACCGTGGTTTCCAGTGGAAATCAAGCCAGTCCATGTCGGGGTGTATGCGACAAGTCTGCATGGCTACGAGGGATACAGTTTTTGGACGGGCAAGTCGTGGTGCGACACAGTGCGAAAACCGGAATTGGCAGTTAAGCGCAGGGGTTTTCAGAACAAGAAGTGGCGTGGATTTGAGGAGAAGCAAGAATGACCTTCCAAGTCATCTTTCAAGTTGAAGGTACACCAGTACCCAAGGGTCGTCCAAGGTTTGCTAGGCGAGGTAAGTTTGTCTCAACTTACAGCCCAAAAACCACAGTTGACTACGAATCCAAGGTTTCTGATGCTGCTAGACAAGCAATGGGCTCACAGAAGCCCTTAGAAGGCCCCATAGTGGCCTGTATTTACATTACCCTACCCATCCCAGCCTCCTACCCTAAAAAACGATTTAACGCCTGTTTATCAGGTGAGGAGCGTCCAATCAAAAGAAGTGACATCGACAACTTCTGCAAAGCAATCTTTGACGGCATGAACGGGATTGTGTTTGAGGACGACAGTCAGGTGGTGTCTTTGCATGCTACCAAGGTGTATGGCACTGTGGGTTTGGTCGAGATCATGGTCCAGGAACATCTCCTATAGGGTTTGTCCCTATTTCAATCAAGTTGATTGGCTTGCACAATTGGCTTGCCAATCACGGCATCACAAAGGAAATGCAATGAAAATCAAAACCACCGTTCACATCTTTTACAACAAATATTTTTGGGAAGACAAAGGCGAGTACCTCGTTTTTTACGCCAAGGTAGATGATTCTGAACACCGCACCTACATTGGTGAACAAGAGATTGAAATTGAAGTGCCGGATAACTACGATCCACGAGCGCAGCAAATTGCAGCTCTTGAGAAGAAAAAACAAAAAGTCATGGCTGACTACCAAAAAACAGTCGATGAGATCAATGAGCGTATTTCCAAGCTTCAAGCCATTGAATACACACCATGAGAAAAAAGAGCAAATACAGACCCAAGGGTGTACGGCTAGACACTGTTAATTGGGTTTTATCTGGCATGCAAAAGGTAGGAAAGCTACCAACTGCTGGTGTTGGGCTAAAGCTCAAGAACCATGAAGCCTTGGACTCCATTCTGAGGGGTCAGGGGACAAGGGCTCATGTTGATGTGCTGATTCATGCCGTCAACGTAGCAGAAGCTTTGATCCGTATCCGTGATGATTTGGGTGCTGATTGGGCGGCAGAGATAAAAGCCGCACAGGACGCTATCTACACGATGGGTAAAAGAGGTGTTGAGAAGGGCAGTTTTGCCTTTACAGGACCTGAAATGACTGCTTTGAAGCTGGTGATGGATGTCCATGATGCCCAGCTAGACAACTGCACTGTCAAAGAGATGGAGATGGCTTTGTACATTGTTTCTGAAGAGATCCGTCTGAAGAAGTGCCGACCAATAGTGGAGATGGCGTGATGGACGATCCATACCACTACGAAAAGCCAGAGTGGTTGGTACTCAAGCAAAGAGAACACAACCGCAAGTTAAGGGAAAAGCGACTTGGCAGGCCAATAGGAACCTGGGGCGGTAAACGTCAGGGTGCTGGAGTCAAGAAAAAGACAGAAGAACCCAAGTACACCAACCTTGTCGCACTAACTCTAAACAGCATCCAAAAACAAGTACTCATAGAAATGGGTAATGGTGATCTGGATACTGGTGTACAGAACTTAATCAACCAACACATTTGAAAGCAAAGCATGGAAATAAACCCTGAAAAAGCCATTCGTTACATCCAAGAGCATGCAGAGAAATATGCAAAAGCAAAGGGTGATGTAGCGTATACAGAGAACTATCTCAAAGTTGTTAAATCACAACAGATGAACAACAGTGACTCTAGTTCTCTTGGTCAACGAGAAGCAGATGCCTATGCAAGTCCTGAGTATGTGCAATCAATCTTGGCCCACAAACAGGCAGTGGAAGAGGAAGCGCACCTGAAGTGGATGCTGACAGCAGCACAGGCAAGGATTGAAGTCTGGAAGACACAGGAATACTCCAAACGGTCTGAGATGCGGAACCTGGGATGAACAACAAGCTCACCAGCAAGGAAAGGTTGCATCTAGCCAGGGTCAAGGAGCTACCTTGCTCAGTCTGTGATGCACCTGGACCAAGTGATGCACACCATGTAAAACAGGGTTTGCAGTACACTTGCATAGCATTGTGCAAGGATTGTCATCAAGGCAGTATTCTTGGTTGGCATGGACAAAAAAGAGCATGGTCTATCCGTAAAATGGATGAAATCGATGCCTTGAACAAAACCATTGAAAGGTTAGTCAATGAACTACGGTGAATTCCTGCTCACGTTGATGCACTCATCAACCAACACTCAGATCCTGCATCGCCAAACAAAGAGCTATGCAGAGCATGTTGCTTTGGGTGAGTTCTATGAAGCCATCATTCCCCTGGTAGACACTCTTACAGAGGCTATTCAGGGCTTGGAGGGTGAGATCATTGATTACCCTGTGGACTACTATGGCCCAGCAGCCAGTGGTCTTGAAGAGCTTTCCTCGCTGAAAGATTACGTTACTGAAGAGCGTAACAATTTGCCAGCTAACAGTGAGATCCAAAATATTGTTGACGAAATCGCTGATTTGATTAACAGTACCCTGTACAAGTTGCGTTTCCTGAAGTGATTTTCCTTGAGGGTGAAATCTTAGGCCTCCGAAAGGGGGCTTTTTTTTGGCAAAAAACCTGTGGAAAATCCACAAATGCCCTGGTCAACAAAAACAGGGGTCCAAAAATTTTGAGGGGGGGGGTACTTTTATTTTTGGCAAAACTTGGTTGCCAACGTCAGTTGACCTCATCAAGGCCCATCACCCCCCAGCGACACCCATCATTGGTCAACAATCCCAAGGGGCCTAAAAGGCCATAAAAAGGCCATTAAAGGGCCTAATTTAAATCAATGCAGCCTAGCCCTACAAAATACGGATAAAGCCTCAAAAGCCCGATTCTGCGAAGTAAGCACTCACTAACTTAACAAACCCAAAAAAACCCCAGCGAACCGGGGATTCTTTGGAATTGTTAGTTAAATGCTGTCGACCAGAACCCAAAAAAATTCAGGTTTGACACTTCGCCATTGTCTAGGGTTATCGCATGAATGAACAATCAGGCCCAATTCATGCACCCCGGTGACTGTCCACAGTGCAGCACTGTCCTGGGTGGTGATAACGCCTATTTGCCCGATTTGGTTTTTAATGAATTCCGTTTTCATGCTTGAACCTTTTTGGGTGTAATAGTTACTGATTTGAACCCATATGCAATAGTCAATTCTTTGCCACATTCAAGGGTTTTTCTAAAGTCTGCAATCTGCCCATGACTAAAATAAATCATGGTTGCAGCACGGCACAATGCGCCCTCGGGGGTGTAATATTCATAAGGAATACCGCCAGTGGAAACCAAATATTTCATGCTATGACCTCAAAAATGTATTCCAGGCAGTCACAAGCCAGGACATAAGCACTTGCATCATGGTATTGCAGGAAAAATCTTTCATCCGTGTTTACATCCAGGCAAAACCCATAGTTTTGATCCTTAGCCCATGAAAGCCACTGTTCTAATTCTTGCACTTCATCATCTTCAAGGCCTGAATAATCGCCATTGATAAGTGCACTGGCCCAAAATTCAGGAAGTGTTAATTTAATGGTTTTCATGCTTGCACCTTAGAAAAAAAAGAACGGGCAGGGGTTAACTTGTCGAAAGATTCCCACAAAAAACAGCCTCTCTGATTGTCACGTGCTTGCACATGCCACACTGCTCCATCACGGAATAACCGCTTTTCACCGCCTGCCGTAAGTAGTGGCTTTGTTTCGAGATAGCCGCAGGCAAAAGCGTAAACCGATAAGCTGCCGTTTTTGTTCCTGAATTTGTCTTTCATGATTTACCCCTTAAAAAACTTGATAAACAATTTCGCAGTCTGTTTCACCAAGAACAATCGTTTCCACCTCTAGGAAATGCTTGACTTGTTCTTTTTGTTCTTCCTCTGGCTCATTGGGGTCAATTTCAATCCCATAGGCTTCGGCTATATTTTTCCAGTTGTCTGTTGTGTAATCGCAACAAATGGCAACAACATCTAATTCCAATTCTTCGCCCGTTGATTCTTCATACTCTTCCAGATACTCAAAAATTACCATTAGGGCCTGATATCCGAATTGATCGTATCGGTCATAAGCTCTAAATGCGTCAACAAAGTCTGAAAAGTTGATTGTCTGTTTCATGATGTTCTCCAATGGTTTAATAAAACAATGCATCAAGACCGTGAAGGGTTAAAGCGCAAAGCACTAGCCCACAAATAACAGAAAAAATTACATCTTTAATCACGTGTATCCCCTGAGTAAGCTCGTTCTGCTTCCATTGACAATGCTGTCAATGTGTTCTTGTCTAGGATTGACGTAATGTCTGTATCGTCAAAATAGACCGCCGTCAATCGGTCAAGATACGCTGGACAGTCAAGGTCTAGCACTACAGTGACAATGCCACCGTTCAAGGTGGTCTGGTATTCGTGTTCTGTATTTGTCATTTCAAGCCCCTTGATTCTGGAATTGTTCGTAAGCAACCATATCAGCATGCACCCTGCCAAAAAGGCCGGAAAAGGCTGTTAACAGGGTTTCCCGATTGTTTTGATCTGCAAGCATGTAGGCACATGCGATAGCGCTTGCAAAGCTCCCGTAATGGTGCTGCATGCGCTTTGCTGTTTTGTATGCTTGATCTTCTGTAAGTGTTTGCATGTTATCGATTCCTTTCGTTTGTTGATAAAAAGTGTGGCTTACATATATATAGCGCGAAAGAATCGTGCCAGTTGTCGTAAGTTGTTGATTCTATTGACTTCTCCAAAACCCTAATAGGGCAAACCCTTAGAACGATGTTATCCACTTCAAGTGAATTCAAGTGAAGGGTTAAATGTGGATAACCTGGGGACAACTTAGGGGTGTTTGTCCTGGGTGAAATTTGGTCGAAAGCAAAGCAAAAAAGAAAAAAGAAAAGAAACCCAGATTCGGTCTTTGCCTTGATACATAAGGGATTCAAGAGACAAGAGACAAGCTAAAGGTTTTCCAGCGCATGACTAGCTCAGACACAGACAAGCACTGGAAAACAAACAAGTGATCGGGCCCCTAAGCTCAGGATAAATCCATAGCCTCTACAGAGAGAGAATGACCCATTTGGCTACTACCCCCCTAAGAATCAATAGACCCCCCTAGAATCGCGTTTAAATGCGTTTTAACCCCCCTGGAAATGAGAGGGGGTAGGGCTGGAACTGAGGGAAAAAGAGGGGGCCCACTAGCTCATTCCCAAATTTTCTACAAAACTTTTTTAGCCCACTACTCAAAACCACAATTCAAACTAAACGAACGTATTACAGAACTAGTGATAAATGGGGAAAAGTGCGGGAAAACACGGGAAAATACAAAGGTTTGCTAGACAAAAAAGTAATACTTGGAATCCTGTATAAAATTTTTTGTCCAAAACTTTTCAGGTTGCTAGAATGAGGACATCGTATTGAAAGGAATTGCATGGACCACGATTGGCAACTGGCTCATCCGCTACATGATGTTGATGACATCATTGAGATGGCTGATGGGATGTTTGGTAAGGAAGCTGATGGGATTCTTACCAGGGACAGGAATGTGTTCCGTAAGAATGTGACCATCACTGCTACTACCCAACTGTTTGACAAGGGCAGAGAGTTCTTGGCTGTTTGTCGGCAAAAACAGGAATACAAAAAGGTTGTGATTGACGGGTTTGTTGATTACATGTGTACGGAACCTAAGCTGCTGGCTTACTGCTGGTTTGACCGTGGTGGGTATACGACCTATGCCAATGAAGAGATCTCCAACGCAAAGTTCCACCATTTGGACTTATCTCTTCCTGCCAAACAACGTGTTAAATTAATCCATGAGATGATTGACCAACATATCTTGTGGGCAAGTACTTGGGGTATTCCTGTTATTTGTTCTACAAGTATTCGAAGTGAACATGATGGGTTTATGAAAATCCATAAGAAACGTGGATTTACGGTTAATGGTTCATATGCTTGGATCAGAACTGAAAACGGTTTGAAGGATCTGTATGAAAAAGCCTAAAGACGCTGATATTCTTTTTGGTGAGATTCGTCCTGAAGGTAGCTTGGTGACTTCTCCTGAAGAGTTGGAGAAGAAGAAGCACTACATGAAAATGAAGAGAGCCGAAAAGAGGGCTATGGGTTTGGCTACTGGTGAACAATTTCCCAAGGAAGAAAAGCCTCAGGTTCAAACAAAAGGTCGGCAAAAGTCTATTGTCAACCGAGTTACTGAATACGGTGCTTTGTTCAACAAACTCAACGAAGAGAGGTTGGCTAAGGGTCTACCTCCTTTGAAGACAGCTATGGAGGTACTCATCGATGCCATGCAGTCTGAGGAAATTGATATCAAGGATAAAGCCAGGATTGCTGATAAGCTGGCTCCGTTTGAATCATCTCGTGCCCCAATTATTTCAATTGAGCATGTGAATAATGTGAACAAAGAAGAAGAGGTATCCGCTGATGATGCCCTTGATGATTTCTTGACGGCTTTGCGTAAAGTGTGATAATCCCATTACTTTCATGAAAGGTTAGTATGTCCACAAACTTCCTGTACGCCCAAGCGCCTAACCGCACTGGCAACACATCCAAACATACCCCATCGAAGTCTGGTGGTGCTACCAACGTGACCAACACCAAGCACGGTGTATCAGGTCCTACTGGTCAACAAGGCGCTCCTAAAGCCACTGGCGACATCACTGGTCGTCATCAAAAGGTTCAAGTCAGCACCCACGCTGATTACTGTGGAACCATCAAGAACGATGGCTACATGAACAAATCAACCAAAAACTACTTGGGGTAAATCATGTCCTACGGAAAAGTGATCTCTGGTGGCAAGGCCATGACCAATGGTCTGACAAAGAACATCAACAACAAGCTCAAAGGCTTTGAAGACGGTCACAAACGTGGTCAAGCTCTGGCTACTGCTGTTGGCAAAGCATTCAACCAAAACCCTCTTTCTGATAACCACTTGAATAACATCAACGTGGCAGCAGCAAAGAAGTTTACTGTCCCCACGCTTCCGAAAAACGTTTGAAAGGTAATGTATGGCAACGTATGATATTGCGGCACTGAAGGAAGATCTGCCAACAGCAAAAGAGCTTGCTCAATTTGTTTACGACAAAACGAGCATTGCTCTTGACTTGGTTGGCAAGCCGAAAGACGAACAATACCAAGTCGCTAAAAACGCCTTGGAAGGAAAGAAGATCCCGTCTGATTACCAGACCGATCTCAATCCTTACATTGATCGCAAAGAACTAATCCCCGTTGATGAAAAGAAAGTCTTGCCTCCCCGAGACAAAGACTTGCCTTCCGAAGAATCGCAGGTTCATTTCTTTGGTGCGACAAACATGCCTCACCCAATGGACCCTCAATCGGACAAGAAGGTTCAAATCAACTTCCGCAAGTACGACAATGGCGTGATCACTTATCAGGTCATGGGCCCATTGGAGCAAATTGCTGTTGGCGAACGAATCAACAAATTTGGGCAGAAGCAACCCGAGAAGTTCTCTTGGATTGACCCACGTACCGAAGAGTTGGTATTGCGCCGTGCTGATGGCACATACACAGAAAAAGGCCGTGGCCTGTATGCGTATTGTGTTGGCGAAAAAGGTGGTGGCATCTGGTCCTTGATTGACCGTGACATGCTCAACATTGTCCAGAAGAACGTCACTAATCCGTGGGTCTAATGGAAGATCACAGCACAACCTTTCGGCAGAAGTTATCTGCTCAGGCAGAGACTTGTGCAAGGAAAACTCTTGAGTGGCTACAAAAGGATCTTCAAGGAGATCGTGCGTTGTCTGCTCAAGACGTTTACTACCTTGCATCCGCTGCCGAACTGCTGTTGACCATGCGCGATACGTATGGCAAAAAGTGAAGCCAGTGATTACATCCTCCCGATTTACAAAGATCGGGCACTAAAACATCTGGTTAAGTTGGCTGGAGGCAAAGCTGCCATTAAGCATCTTGATGCTGACCAACTTAGAAAGATGAAAGCGGCAAGAGATGTCGTTGCAAAGGACATGCAGTACAACACCTTGAAGTGGTTCAGACCCTTCAAGTACCAATCTGAGTTCTTTAAAACTGGCGCTCACTTCACCCGTAGAGGCATGATTGCTGCCAACCGTGCTGGCAAAACAGTCGCCTCTACCTATGAGACTGCTTACCACCTGACAGGCAGATACCCCAAAGGCTGGGCAGGTAAGGTCTGGGACAAACCCATCATTGCTATGTGTTCTGGTGAATCCTGGGAACAGGTAGCCAAGACACTGCAAAGCAAACTGCTTGGGTGTGATGACATCAAGCAATCCTACAAATTAGGAACAGGCTCTATTCCGCTTGAGTGTATTGACGAGAAGTCATACCGAACAGATGGGGCCAACGTCCTGTCTATTGAAATCTGGCATGTCTCTGGTGGCAAATCCAAGCTCTACTTCTCCAACTACACTCAGCAAGTGCGTCATCTGCAAGGTTTTGAACTCGACCTTGTTGTCTTGGACGAACAACCACCAGACGAGATCTTCTCGGAACTTGTTGTTCGTACTGCACAACGGAACGGGCAGGTACTGTGTTCATTTACCCCACTCAAGGGTATGTCAGGACTTGTTCGCAAGTTCTGGGACAAGATTGACGGCTACACCCATGTCCGAGTAACCTGGGACGACATCCCCTTTGAAAACGAATGGGGTGAGAAGTTCTTCAGCCAAGAAGAACGTGACCAACTGTCGCGAGACTTTATGCCTTGGGAACGAGAATGCCGTATGAAAGGTATTCCGTTGGTCGGTAAGGGTGTAGTGTTCCCGCTTCTTGAATGGCCCACATACAAATCCATTGACGTTGACCTGAAGAACAACCCCAAGATGGAGCGATTGATCTCATTTGACTTGGGCATCAAGAATGACCCAACGGTGATCAGCTTCTTGTTCCGAGATCCAGTGGAGGAGATTATTTACCTGCACAGGCAGATTAAGGTGGCTCAGGGCGAAACTCCAGATGAATATGTTCATTATCTGATGGACAGAGAATCCAAGAATGTGCCGATTGCCCTGCCCCATGATGCAACCCAAGCAGGTCGTTACACCCTGACAGAACAATCAGTGCGTGAAGTGTTTGAGGACAACTATGGCCTGAACTGTATTGCTGGTGCTATATTGAACCCCGTCAATGACCAAGGCAAGGTAACCAACCATAAGTCCTATGGAATCAATATAATGCGGCTAGGCATGGAACGTGGCACATTTAAGGTAAATGAGGCTTGCGTGGATTTTCTTGATGAAGCAAGAAACTATGCCATTGACGAAGCTGGACGATTTAGTGATCCTGATGACCACATTGACTCTGCTCGGATTGGCATTTTGGCGTTGATTCAAGGTCATGGAGAATCTATGGTTAGCCGAGCAAATACGTTCCAATACCGCAGACCCAACGCCATTGATGGCAAGGTGCAAAGGATTTAATCATGCTGGACAAACAGTTTTATGTTTACGTTCACATGAAAGCAACGGATGATTCCGTCTTTTATGTTGGCAAAGGATGCAAGTACCGATACACGACCAAGCAAGGCCGTAACGAATACTGGCATAGAATTGTTGAAAAGCATGGTTTTGTTGCGGAAATTGTTAAAGATGGCTTGTCTTTTGAAGAAGCTAACGCATACGAAATTGAATTGATCAAAGAATTGCGTGATCAAGGTTGCCAGCTTTGCAATTTGACTGATGGCGGTGAAGGCTGTTTGGGTGTTAAAAAAACACCAGAGCAAAAAGCAGCAATTAGCGCAAAAAACAAAGGCAGAAAACGTTCTGACGAAGCCAAAGCAAAGATGCTTGGCAACAAAAACGCTGTTGGCGCAAAGCGTTCCGAAGAAGTCAGAGCAAAAATATCTGCTTCAAAAAAAGGCACAAACAATCTTGTGGGCCGACCTGTATCTGAAGAGACACGCAATAAAATTCGTGAGTCTCGAAAGAAGACAGAAGAAGCAAAGCGAAGCATGAAATTGATAATTGCAACCGTTCAACAAGATAAAGGTGATATTCATGCTTGATCGTCAAAACATAATCGTCGAGTACATCGAAGCACCTGCCAGTAACAAAGGCATTGTTTTCCAGGTTGCTCATGAGGTTTATCTCAAAATGGTGGATTACTTGCGATTGACGCAAGCAAAAAACACCTTTAACCGTCTTTCTGATTACCACTACCTCAACATTGCTGTAAGCAACTCCACAGAACCAATCCGTGGTATTGATTACATCCACCCTGTTGTCACCCCCGGTGTTGATTACGCTACAGCCATCATCACAAAATGCCTGATGCCCAACGGCAAGGTTAATTTTGAGTTTGAGCGTTTCAGTGAGATGGACAGTGAGCAAGCAACCCAGGCTACTGAGATGGTCAAGTACATGATCAACTCAAAAAATGATTCTTACGCCTGTATCCGTGATTGGGCACAAGACTCTTTGCTCCACAAGAACGGTATTGTGATGGTGTCACCAGTGCGTGAACCCATTACCCAATACAAAGAAGTTGAGGGCACAAAAGACCAACTGCGTGTGTTTGAGACTATGGCTACCGAAAAGGGCCTGACAGTCAAACGCCAGAACATGCGAAAGATTGACGTTGACCTTGAAGGTGTCATGCAGGAGATGATGAATCCTGATGACGACCAAGGAACAATGCAAGAAGAGGTCAATGAGGCCATTGCAGCCAATACGGTCTACCGTGCCAAGTACAAAATGACAGGTTTCTCAACATCTGTCCGTATCAAGCATGTTGCCCAACACTACTTTGTGTGCAACCCCACAATTCCTAACATTCAGGACCAAGACTTTGTTGGGTTCTATGACCCAATGACCATCCATGAGTGCAAGGCTCAGTTCCCTTATGTTGACATTGAAAAGCTTGCTGAACATGCTGCCTACGGTCCTGCTGGTGCTTATCAAGCAGGTGCATTGGAAAACGATCTTGCTTTGCATGCTCGTGATTCCACTCCTGTTCCAGGTCAAGGCGTAATTGCTTCTGCTGGCGCTGATCGCTACAGCCGAGTGATCATGCTGACTACTGCATGGATTCGCAAAGACGTAGACGGTGACGGTGAAGAAGAAATCGTCGAATGCTGCTTCTCGGGCTCGTATGTGCTGTATGTCAAAGAGGTGGATTTCATCCCCTTGGCAGCAATGTGCCCCAAACCCATCACTGGCAACTTCTTTGGCTACTCTTTGGCAGAACGTCTTGTGCCAATGCAGGAATACGCTACATCGATTGCTCGTGCTGAGATGGCTTTTGCCATGCAAGCCTCTACACCTCGTATTGGCGTAAACCCAGAGTTCATGGATGCCGAAGAGATCCAACGTGGTGTCTCTGCCATGTTCATCTTGGACCGCAAGTTTGACCCTGCCAAGCACATCTACGAATTTGCACCTATGCAGGGTAACCTGCAATACGTTCAGTCGTCTATGCAACGGTTTGAGTCCGACAAGATGGCAATGATCGGCATGACAAGCCCCAACGATGTGCTGAACCCTGAAGTCATGAAAGATGGCAACTCAGGCTTTAAGCTGCAACTGGCTATGGGTCCAAACCAGTTGATCCAAGACGAAATGGTCAAGAATTGCGCCATTGGTCTGCGTGACATGATCTATATCGTCTGGAAAACACTGATTCAGTACTCCGACGATTACAACATTCAGCAATTGGCTGGTGTTTGCGGTAAAGGTAAGCCATTCATGGATGCCATTTCGATGGAAAACTATGAATTCATTGACCGCAAGCTGATTAATATCGATTTGGCTTTGGGTTTCTTGTCTGACGAGAATCGTTTGACTCGCCAACAGTTAATCGGACAAGCTCAACAGCAGTTTAGCCAAGCCATGATGTCTTTGGACCCAAGCGTTCCTGAGTTGTTCTTTAAACTACGCCGTCCATTTGAAGATACTCTGCGTGTTTTGGGTGTCAAGGACGTTGATGCTTATTTGCCAACCTTGGACGAAGCCGCTAAGATTATTCAAGCGCAAGCTGCTAAGGGTCCAAGCCCAGAACAGCAGAAAATCCAATCTGAAACTGACCTTAATAGGGCCAAGATTGAAGATACGATGGCAAACACTGCGTTTACGCAGAAGAAAGCCGAAGACATTGATACTGACAACATGTTTGAAGCCTTGGCTGCAAAACGAGGTAACTTACATTCAGTACAAGTTGATTAAGGAATTGCAATGAAAAGCTTGGTATTGAATATCCGTAACTATTTCAACCAGCGGACTCGTACCGCTGACGCACATAAGGATGCTGATGTAACTCGAAAAACTCTAGTAATTGAAAATGGCGAATCTGCCATGCGCCTCATGAAGAATGAGGATTTTGCACTGCTGTTTAACCTGTATAGGTTCAACATGCTAGAGAGGCTTGAAGACAGTAGAGCCGATCTAGAACGTATTGAAAATGCACATTATGTTGCTGGAGTCCGAGATTTCATCGGTTTCATTGAGAAAACTGAATATCTTGGAAAAGTGGCAAAAAAATCCAACACTTAACCAAAGAGAGTAAACTATGTCAGACGTAATCACGCAAGTGACCGCCCCTGAGCAAACTGGCGCTGTGAATCCCGCCGATGCCATCGCTGCAATGATTGCCGCTAACAAGCGTAACAGTCAGCAACCCGAAGGCAGTTCACAAACACCAGCAGGACAAGAAGAGGCGAAAGCCGAATCCCCTGAGGCGGCTCCTGTTGAAGGAACCGAACCTGAAGATGGTATTGCAAGTGAGTCAGAAACTGTAGATTCGGAAAATGATGCAGAGGCCACTGATGGTGTAACCGAAGCAATCAATTTCCTAGAGTTTGCAGAGCAGAATCCCGACATGATGTGGAGGATTCCTAATAAGGACGCAGAAGGCGGCTTTATTGAGATCCCTGTATCTAAGGCTGCTGCTATTTTGGGTCAAGGCAGTGCTATCCATGAAAATGCTCGCAAGCTTAAAGCTGAACGAGCCGATTTTGAAGAGTTTGAAGCGAAACGTCGAAGTGAACTTGATGGATTGCAGATAGGCTTGGAGTTGACGATTGTTCCTCAGTTGCAAACTGCTGCTGATGAACTGATTCAGATCCAGGAATACAACCAGCAATGGCAGCAAATCTATCAAAACACGACTGACCCTGCTCAAAAGAGCCAAGCTGAAGCAGCAATGCGACAGAATGCCCAATTGATTCAGGAAAAGTCTGAGTTCATCAAGACTAATCGGCCTAAGGTTGAACAGTTCTATCAGCACAGGTCTGCTCTTGTTCAGGAAACCCTGGAAAAAGCACGACAGTCCTTTACTGACAAAGAGTTGGGCAACAAGGCGATCTTTACTGAGATTAGAGATAAGCTTAGTAAGGATTGGAAAGCGGCTAGCAGTTCGTTTGTTCCTGGTGTGCCAAATATCGATTTGGTTTCTAGTGACGAATACCTGCTGGGTTTGATTCGGGACGGTATGAAGTTCCGTGAAGGCCCAAAGGTAAAGAACGCTGGTGGATCTCTAGCTGCGGCTAGTCGTCCAGTAGCAAAAGCTAAGACAGCGCCCGAGAATGAGATTGAAAAACTCCAGAAACAGGCAAAGTCAGGCGATAAGAATGCGGCTCGTGACCTTTTAGCAACCATGCTTGCAGCAAACAAACGCAAGCGTTAAACAGGAGTTTCAAATGGCTACCATCACCTCTGCAAACCTCGGTAACGGCAACGGCTCGTATACCACCGACATCGTGGTCAAAGACCTCGACATGACTGTCTCTAACTATGTTAAAGACCGTACCCCCCTGACCAACATGGCTATGTCCAAGAAGCGTAAAGTCAACTCGACTCTGCACATCTGGCCTGTGGATTACTACCGTACTCCAGCCCTGAACGCCAAGTTGGAAGGCGCTGCTGTTTCGGCTTCTCAAGCTGCTGACAACACCCGTGCTAACTGCGGTAACTACACACAGATCTTCACGACTGTGATTGGTGCTACAGGTACTGCCCGTGCTGTTGAGCAAGCTGGTGGCGATCCACAAGCCTACCAAGAAGTCAAGCAATTGACTGAAATCATGTTTGACGTTGAACTGCAAATGGTTCGTGCTGACGGTGCTTCTATCAAGTACTCCGGTCAAGCTGCCACTCAAGGTGCATCGCCTAACAACGGTCGTCGTTTCGGTTCTCTGTACTCGTTCGCTGGTACACGTTCTGGCAACGACACAGACGGCACTTCCGTGTTGAACCTGGCTACCTCTGACGGTAACGACACCACTTCTGCAACCAACACCAACCAGCCTTTCAACGGCTTGTTGAGCAATGCTGGTTTGGGTTACTTCACTTTCGCAAGTGGCGTGACTTTGCAGCAGTTCAGCCCGTTCCTGTACAAGCAACTGGTTACCACTGCCGAGCAGCGTTTCAATGCCAAGATCACCAACATGGTGGTTCCAACATCGATGCGTACTCACATCAGTGACATGATGCCCACCAGCCGTTCGATCAACCGTTTCAACCCTGCTGACAAGGGTGACACGATTGGTACTTACGAAGGTGACTTCAACTACACCTACCAGATCGATGACTCTTGGGTTATGGACCAAACAGGCGCAGACAACACTTCTGCCCTGTTCCTGAACCCTGACGTTATCCAGTGGGGTAGCTTGCGTGAACTCGGTCCAAACAACGAAGTGTTCAGCTCTGCTGATGCTTCTTTGGACCAGTACATCATGGAAGGTACGCTGATTGTGCGTAACCCTGCTGGTGTGGCTGTGTTGTCTGCCATCAGCCCAACTGGTGCTGCTGTGACTGCTCCACGTCCTGCTGCACAAGTCCAGCGTTATCTGGCCTAAGCTCTAGGGCTTTTCTGAAGGGGCTCCGAAAGGGGCTCCTTTGGTAAAGCATGGAGAAAGCAATGGACGACGAAATCAAGATTGACGAAAAATACTATTCAGAAGGAATTCTGGAGGGTGGTGTAGACGGTGTTTTCCGTCACAACGATAAGTTGTTCAACGAGGTCAAATCTGGCACTTGGTCACAAACCTTTAAAACCGCCAACATCGATTACAAAGTCGGTGCTGTTAATGGTACGAGGTATGTTCAATACGACCAAAAGAACGTGGAATCAATTCGGCAGATGTGTAAGGATCGCCGAGAGTTTTACAAAGAGCATGGGACAGATAACCCATTCTTTGCAGGAACTTTCCACGCCATGGAGTTGCCAAAATGCTTTGCCCATGAGATTAGTTCCAAGTGGTTTAACAACCGTCCCTGGGAGTTAATCAAGCGAGACAAAGAGGACAAAATCTTGTTCTACGCCATTGTCAATGAGTATTACTCAGATTTTGTTTGTCACCCTAGCGGAAAGATCCCTCTTCCGTATAATCCCGCTATACCGACTAAGTAAGGATGAACTATGGCTCTCTTCATTCAATCAGCTAACACGCTTGTTAGTCGAATTGCAAATTGGGTGGGAGCCATTCCTTCAAGTGTCGGCATCAACGCTACAGCCTACAACACCACAACCAAAGTCATTACCTGCTCTGCAAACCCAACGTCTGTAGTTTCTGTTGGTGACTTTATTGGTTTCAGCGTAATGGGTCCTTACGCACTGGCTGTATCTGTTACCAGTACCACAATCACGATAAATGATCCAGAAGGCATTTGGGATGATGCTGTAATTCCTACAGCAATTATCAAAATTCCAACACAATCGACTATTGAGATTACTCAGTCTATTCAAATGGCTGAACTCAAGATGAGGACGATTGAGCTTCCTGCTTTGCGTAGTAACCCCTACGACGATGTTGATCCAGCAGTTCTGATTACAGATGCCAAGGGCATGTCTCCAATTCCTGCTGACATGTGCTTTCCGATTCTGTTCTTCCAAGAAAGCCAACCCACCAACCAGCCCCCAGGTGGTACAAACTTGGGCCCTTGGATTGTTTATGATCGAGTTGGTGACCGAGAGATCATTCGTCGCAGAATGATTGACCAGTTGTACATCCGTCCATTCGGTGTACCACGGGTTATTCGTGCTTCTTTCTCTGAAGTCGGTCCTAACTATGTGTTTACGCCAAATCCTGGTGAAAACGTCATCATCAAGGCGTATTACCAGCGAGTCTTCCCATTCTTGTTTAGCTCAACTGCTGACGTTGACTACCCTGTTGTCCAAAGCAACGCAATTTTGGCCTCGTTCCCTGAAGGCTACTTCTATGGGACATTGTGGGCTTATTACGACAAGAACAAAAACACAGAAGAAGCCCAGAAATGGCTTTCTCGTTTTGACGACTCATATGGTCTGATTGAAGACCAGAACTACAAGGGCAAATGGCGTGGTGGTGATCAGCATTTGACATCTGAGTTCCAGCCACGTACCTATCGTTACAGCTTCAAGTGAGATAACACATGCCATACCAAGCACAACCCAGCACTGAAACAACAAGCCTGTACGGTACGACTGTAAAGTTTGGCGTAACAGGTCCTACTGGTCCAACAGGCCCCACTGGACCTACTGGCGCTCCATCTACCGTTGTTGGCCCAACAGGTCCTACAGGTAGCACAGGTCCATCAGGCCCTACAGGTGCAGCATCCACAATTGCTGGTCCTACAGGCCCCACAGGAGCTATTGGTAACACTGGCCCCACTGGTGCTGCTTCTACGGTAGCAGGTCCCACTGGCCCAACAGGAAGCACTGGTTTAACAGGAGCCACTGGCCCTACAGGCCCCACAGGTGCTGCATCAACTGTAGCTGGTCCTACGGGTCCTACAGGCGCTCAAGGCATCTCAGGCCCCACAGGTCCAACAGGAGCAGCTTCTACAGTAGCAGGGCCTACTGGTGCAACAGGTCCTACAGGCATGATGGGGCCAACAGGCCCAGGTGGTGCTTTGGGCAATTGGGGTTCTTTCTGGGACACCACAGACCAAGTTGCTGCTGCTGCAAACACAGCATATCCAATCACATTGAATACTGCTGATCCTGCCAACATTGGAATCAGCGTTGTTTCTGGTAGCCGAGTCACATTTGCCAATGCTGGTGTTTACAGCCTGATATTCTCAATTCAGTTTGTCAACAGCGATACACAAATCCATGATGCTAACGTCTGGTTGCGTAAAAACAACGCAGGTAGTGCAGGAGATGTTCCTGATACTGACAGCAAATTCAGCGTCATTAACAGTCATGGTGGTGTTCATGGAAGCTTGATTGGCACAGTGAACTTTGTGGTTTCGCTTGCTGCCAACGATTATGTTGAGCTTATTTGGGCAACAACCAGTACGCAAGTTTCCTTGCAGACAATTCCTGCTGGCACAACACCAGTAAGCCCACGAGTTCCGTCAGTAATCTTTACTGCAACTCAGGTGATGTATCAGCAGATTGGCCCAACAGGCAATACTGGTCCTACAGGTTCTGTTGGCCCAACAGGCCCACAAGGCGCAGTAGGCCCTACAGGTCCGCAGGGAATTCAAGGTGTTGCAGGCCCCACAGGTCCTACAGGCAGTACTGGTCTTACAGGCCCCACAGGCCCAACTGGTAGCACCCCTGCTATTGGAGGTTCCAACACACAGGTTCAGTTCAACAGCTCGGGTAACTTGGCTGGTTCTGCTGCGCTGACGTTTGATGGGACAAATTTGGGTGTAGGTGTTGCATCTCCGGGGCAGTTGATTGATGGAGCCGCTGCTAATCCACGACTTCGTTTTACCGCAACAAGCACAGGCTATGCGGCATCTCAGTTTGCCAACAGTTCTGGTGCTTCTTATTTTGGTCGAGACAACTCTGCTGGCAGCTTCTTTGGTATTGCTAACGGAACAGTCGTTTACAGCAGCAGCAATGACCCTATCGGTTTTTTCTTGGGGACAAACGAACAAGCCCGCCTGACCAGCACAGGTCTGGGTATTGGGACGAGTTCGCCTACTTCAAAACTTCATGTAATTGGCGTTGGTCAAGTTAGCGGAAACTTTTTTGCAGGCTTTGGAAGCGCAAATGCGGCGATTGTTTCAAGCTCCAGCGTAACCAATGGCGGCGCAGGGTTTAGTGAGTTTTGGTTTGGCAATGCAAGTACCAACACTCGCGGATATCTTTCATACAACCATGCAAACGACAATTTGCTAATAGGCACAACTGGCACAACTAAAGCCACCCTCGACTCCTCCGGAAACCTCGGCTTGGGGGTTACTCCGCAAGCATGGAGTGGCCTGTCTGCACTTCAGATCGGTTTTGCTGGTGTTGCCGGATATACCGGGCCGACTGCTGCGGGCCTGTGGTTAAGTGCCAACGCTCGCTACAACGGCACGAACTGGGTTTATATGTCAAGTTCGCAGGCCACCTATTACAACCAAATTTCCGGACAGCACTCTTGGTTCACCGCTCCTTCCGGCACAGCAGGTAACGCTATTAGCTTTACTCAGGCGATGACGCTGGATGCTGATGGCGAACTCGGTGTCGGTATCACTAGCCCTACTGCTCGGGTACACGCATATTCCGGCACAACAATGGGCCAAATGACTGTTGATGGTGCAGGGCCAATTAAAACAGGCATTAACTTTGCCAGCAGCGGGACGACATACGGGCAGATTTATTTCGACAATAACGCCCCGTATGACATGAGTGTCATGCAGCAATACAGCACTGGCTCTTTGCGATTCGGTACTAACAACACCGAACGCGCCCGTATCACTTCCGCTGGTCTGTTCGGCCTTGGTGTCACATCACCACAAGCAATGTTTGACCTTGCTGGTGACTACAAAGAAGGCGTGGTTACTGCCAACACTGGCACTGCTTACACCATCAACACAGCAACAGGAACGGTTCAGATTCTGACCCTGACAGGCAACTGCACCTTTACCTTCCCAACAGCCATTGCTGGTGAGAGCTTCACACTGCTGCTCAGACAAGACGGCACAGGATCAAGGACTGTGACATGGCCTAGTGCTGTCAGGTGGCCCGGAGGTACTGCACCGACAATCACTGCAACAGCAAACCAGACCGACAAGTACGTTTTCACTTCAGACGGAACACGTTGGTATGGCTCAAATGCTGGACAAGCCTACGCAGCCTAAGGAAAACCATGTTCAGTAGCAACACATCGCAGGTCAGCAACGCTGCCAACTACATCGAAGACGTATTCAGCACTTGGCTGTACACAGGCAACGGCTCTACCCAGACGATCAACAACGGGATTGATCTGGCGGGTAAGGGTGGCATGGTGTGGGGCAAGACCCGTGATACTGTAATTGCCCACACAATCACCGACACTGTGCGTGGAGTTGACAAAGAACTGTTCACAAATACCACTGGCGCACAGGTCACAAGAGCGGCAGGAACAGGCTCTGTGTTTGCGTTCAACTCCAACGGCTTTTCGACCAGCGGTGTTAACGGCTTCATAAACTACTCAGGACTTTTAGCTGCAACATGGACCTTCAGAGAGCAGCCGAAGTTCTTCGATGTGGTGACTTATACGGGGGATGGAACAAATGCAAGACAAGTGTCTCACAGCCTAGGATCAAGCCCCGGTTTTGTCATCATCAAAAGAACTGACTCTACTGGAAGTTGGTGGTGCTGGCATTCTTCTTTCTCTGCCGCCACCGATTACATGAGGCTCAACACAACAGAGGCTGTAAACGCTTTAGGGACAATAACCGACCTTTATCAGGGCGTAAGTTCGACCGCAGTGACGGTGGGTACAAATAGCGCAGTCAACGGTAACGGATTTTCATATGTCATGTATGTATTCGCCCACAACGCAGGAGGCTTTGGCCTGACGGGTACGGACAATGTGATTTCGTGTGGGTCGTTTACTGCTAACGGTAGTGGCGCTGCTACGGTTGATCTTGGGTATGAGCCTCAGTGGGTAGTTACTAAATCAGCCACTTCCGTATCAAACTGGTTTATGAACGACAACATGCGAGGCATGAGTGTCACTGACAGCCAAATGCTTCGCGCTAACACTAGCGGTGCTGAAGACACTTTTTCTCCTGCGTGGGTAGCGCCAACTGCAACTGGTTTTAACTTTGCTGGTGGCAGTGCTTCTCAAACCTACATCTACATCGCCATACGCCGTGGCCCGATGAAAGTTCCGACAACGGGGACGAGTGTGTTTGCGCCTGTGCTTGTTAGTGAAGCCACATCATCGCCGTTCCTTAACACGTTTACCGCTGGCTTTCCTGTTGACTGGACGCTTGAAAAGTATCGTCCGGGAGTCGCAGGGACGCGAGTTTTTGGTCGATTAACCGGAACAGGAAGCACATACACAAACTCAGCAAATGCAGAAACTTCTGCTACTGGGGTTGCATGGGATTCCATGACGGGGGCAACAATTGCAGCAACGTCCGGCTCTGCTGGCTCAACTGTGATCGAAGCGTTCAGACGCGCCCCATCCTTCATGGATGTTTGTTGCTACACAGGAAACGGAACATCTCAAACAATTACGCACAACTTGAGCGTTGTTCCAGAACTACTGATTGTTAAAAGAAGAAATTCCACTGGCGGATCATGGGGTGTTTATTCGGCTGCGACAGGTAACGCCGCTTTACTTGAACTTCAAAGTGCAGGAGCAGTTCAAACTGGCGCACCGCAATGGAACAACACCACTCCAACTGCCAGTGTGTTTAGTGTTGGAACATCAAGCACGGCAAATGCATCTGGCGGCACCTACGTTGCTTACCTATTTGCCACTTGCCCCGGCGTCAGCAAGGTCGGCAGCTACACAGGCAACGATGTGTCTGGTCGAATCATTGACTGCGGTTTTACTGGCGGCGCTCGGTTTGTCTTGCTGAAGTGCACAAGCCAAAGCGGTGATTGGTTCGTTTGGGACTCTGCCCGTGGCATCACAAGTGGTAACGACCCGTACCTTCTGCTCAACAGCACTGCTGCCGAGGAGACGGGAACAAACTACGTTGACACTCACGCCACTGGCTTCAGACTGAACGCATTCAACAGCACCGGGGATCAGTTCATCTTCTTGGCAATCGCATAATGAACAACATGGAACTCAGTAAATTTTTGGCCCTGTATCACGGCGGCTCTAAATGGCAAGACGGCGATGGCGTTGACTTCATGGAGATTTCCGAGCATACGCTGGAAGATGTCTGCCAAGAGTACGTAGCTTGCAAGGCCGACAAAGGCTATTTGGCCTCCAAGGTTGAAGACGCAAAAGCCAAGGGCATCATCTCAAACAACACTATCGTGGAGTAACAAATGCAAATCAGAATCCGACAAACAGGCGCAGTGATGTACGAGGCAGAGTTTCGTGCACTGTTCCCCAACACAGGCTTCCCCGTCCAACTGACGGAAGAAATCATCAACGATTTTGGTGGTGATATTGTCTTTGAAGGACCACAAGCTACAGGTGGCACGGTCTACCAATACAGCCAAGCTGCTGGCGTTGAAGAAATCAATGGCAAGTGGTACACCAAGTACATTCTTGGTCCTGTCTTTACTGATCGACCAGCAACTGACACCGAGCCAGCCCAAACTGCTGCCGAACAGGAAGCTGCTTACAAAGCCATGAAAGACGCAGAGCAAGCCAAGTCTGTACGTCAAAGCCGTAACGACAAGCTTAAAGACAGCGATTGGACTCAGATTGCTGACAGCACTGCTGACAAACAAGCTTGGGCTGCTTATCGCCAAGCTTTGCGTGACGTTACTGCCCAACAAGGTTTCCCCTGGACCATTCAATGGCCTGAGCAACCGTAATTTTTAAGGAGCAATCATGACCACCACCTGGACAATCACCCAAACCAACTATGAAGTCTCCAACGGCTTTATCACCACAGCACATTGGACTGCTACAGCAGTAGATGGCGACTACACAGCATCCATCTATTCAACTTGCTCATGGCCTGATGGCACTCCTACAATCCCATACAACCAAGTGACCATGCAAGAAGTTTTGCAATGGTGCTGGAATTCTGGTGTTGATAAAACAGCTACAGAAGCTGCTTTGGCTCAAAACATTGAGTTGCAAAAACATCCAGTAACAGCTACTGGTGTTCCTTGGGCAGCATAAGTTTTCTCAAACTTAATAGCATTGAAATATTAAAGAATGGAATAGAACATGAAAATTGCCGTATACGCCATCAGTAAAAACGAGGAACAGTTTGTTCAACGGTTTTGCGACTCTGCTCAAGATGCAGATTTGATATTGATTGCAGATACTGGTTCGACAGATAAAACTGTTGAAAAAGCATTGGAATGCGGAGCCAAGGTTCATGATATTTGTATCAAGCCTTGGCGGTTTGACAAAGCAAGGGACACTGCTTTAGCTTTGATTCCCGGTGACTTTGATGTCTGTATCTCTTTAGATCTTGATGAAGTTCTAGAACCAGGATGGCGTGAAGAAATAGAGAGAGTCTGGACAGAACAAACCACTCGTTTGAGATACAAGTTTGATTGGGGTTGTGGAATTTCTTTTTTTTACGAGAAGATCCACCACCGTCATGGTTACCACTGGCATCACCCTGTCCATGAGTACCCTCGTCCTGATGGCAGGATTACCGAGGTCTATGCTCAGACAGACATGCTCTTGGTAAGCCACCACCCTGACCCAACAAAGTCTCGTGGTCAATACATGCCACTGCTTGAGTTGGCGGTTAAGGAAGATCCATACTGCCCTCGCAATGCTTTCTATCATGCTCGTGAACTAACCTTCTACGACCGCTGGGAAGAGGCCATACAGGCGTTAAATCGTTATTTGGCTATGCCTGAGGCTACTTGGGAAAACGAACGCTGCTATGCCATGAGATTGCTTGGCAAAGCATATGAAGAAACAGGCAATGGATGGACAGCACAGAAGTGGTACAGATTGGCTTGTGCTGAAGCTCCAAACACCCGTGAACCTTGGGTTGATTTAGCCATGTTCTGTTACCGCAGGAACCTGTGGACAGAGTGCTATTCAGCAGCAAAACAAGCCTTACAGATTGTTGACAAACAGGCTGTATATACGATGGACCCATCTGTGTGGACTGAAAAGCCTTTTGACCTAGCTTCCCTTGGTGCTTGGAACCTTGGACTAAAGGCAGAAGCAGTTGATTTATGCAGAAAAGCTTTAGAATTCAACCCAACTGATAGTCGATTAATCAGGAATCTAGAGCAAATGACAACCACGGTGACATAACATGGCTGATTACACCCGTCTGCGGACTCCATTTACCAACATGTCATTTACTCCGGACGTTCCGAGTAATGCTCTTGGTGCAAATGAATACAACAACGGGCGTAATATTGAATCCGATGTTCGTGGTGTCAAAAAGATATTTGGCGAAGAAGAGATCCTGAGTGCTATTCCTAACGAACCCATCTTTATGGAAGGTGGGTATCGTTCAGAAACTCAGTGGGTTTACATTGTTGCCACAAGGAACTCTTCTAACCAAGGCAGGTGGTACATGCTTACCTCTGCTGGTATCAGCAACATTACCCCTGGTGTTGGTGCAAATCCAAGTGTTTTCCTTGCTGGCTACACTGCTGACCTGAATATCACCATGTCTGTTGTTGGTGGCGTGTTCTTTATCAATGACACGCTAAACAACCCCATGTATTTCTTGTCAACAGCTAATGAGATTTCCATTGAGTCTGATGCCAACTGGAATTACGAGCCTGGGGTCACCAAAACCACTGCTGGGTTTGTCAGGAACTACTCCTCTCCCAATCTTGGCAACATCTTGGTTGCTGGCAACATCACCAAAATCATTGGTGGTATTGAGTACAACTACCCCACTACGGTACGTTGGTCACAGCCTTTTGCCCAAACTGGTGTACCAGGAACATGGGAACCAACCCTGTCTAACGTAGCCAACGAACAAGAAGTTCCTGTTCGTGGTCCACTGATCGACGGGTTTGTTTTTGGTGGCAACTTCTACGTATGCTCATATTGGGATACTGTTGTTTTTTCGCCAATTAACTACCAGAACTCCACAGCACCAGTATTCGGTATTCGCCTGTACAACCAAGGTCGTGGGTTGATCAACAACAACTGCTGGACAAACGCAGATTCCAATGTCTACGGTGTTGATTCCCGAGACATCTGGGTGTTTGACGGTGCAAGCTTCCAATCTTTGGGCAACCAAAAGGTCAAGAACTACTTCTTCAGTAACCTGAGTACGCTGTACTCTGACCGCATCTTTATGGTCAACAACACCCAGAAAAACCAGATTGAGATCTACTATCCCGATCTGACTTCTACTGGTTACTGCAACAAGATGCTGTCATACCGCTATGACTTGCAGATCTGGAATGCTCCTAAAGACATTGCCAACGCTTGCATGGCTGCTGAAGGTCCGCAATTCATCTCTGGTTCGTTCAAGAAGGCATCTCGTTTGGTTACCTATGCCCGTGGTGGTGTAACTAACCAGAAGCTGATTCAGACCAACATCGGTAACTCGTTCATCAACTCAGCACCGATTCCTGCAACATTTGAGCGAAACAACATTGTTTTGCAATCAGACAAGGGGCCAATTCCTTACAGTTCCAAGATCTACACACACAGACTGTTGCCTGAGATCTCTGGTACTGGTGCTATCAATATTGCTGTTGGTGGAGCTAACTCTACTGCTCAAGCTGCGACATACGGTCAAACAGGTATCACCAACATTGACACAAACAGTCCTTGGGTGACAACTCAGCAAAATGCTGTTCGTACAGTGTCGGTCAAGGTTGAGTCCAATGACGCAACCAACACCTGGAACCTGACTGCTTTGAATTGGCAAGCAACCATTGTTGAGGACGCTTTCTAATGCCATTCTTACTAGACGGAGACTCTCTGCCAGCCGAAATGGCTGACTCCATTAATTACTTGCTTGCAAACTTTGGAGCAAACCTTTCTGCTGACCCAAACAGCGGAGAGATCAGTGGTCCCTCAGGGATCATCATTGCTTACTTGTACAGGTACTTGGCAGTCAAATATGCCGACAGTGCTGATGGTTCTGTCAACTTCAGCAACAGCCCAACAAACCGTGAATATTATGGTTTGAGGAACACCAACGACACCACTGAATCCACAAACCCTGCGGACTACATTTGGAACAAGGTTGCTGGTGGTTTTGGCACAACCAAGTTTTTGTTCTACCAAACCAATGGTGGTCGTCAGATCAACTTTGTTGCAGCTACCACTGCTCCTGATTCGACCTACCTGCAAGAGTCCGGTCCTGCGATTGATTTGGATATTGTCACAACGACAACTGCCTACAACACTGCTGCTCCATCGATTTACATCTGGACATCGACAGCAACTCCACCTGCTAGACCCACAACAACGTCAACGTATACATGGGCCACAGGAGCCTATACAGCACCTGCTGGTTGGACAACATCGCCTGTTACCAATACCACCCCTGGTAGTTATCTGTGGGCAATTACCATTCCTTTGGTGGTCAACGCCAACACTGTGACATCTACGCTAAATTGGGCAAACACTCTTTACCCACTTTATGCGTTTTCTTACAACGGTGATGATGGTGCTACTGGTGCAAGTGGTTTAAGTGCTTTAACGGCTTTTCTGGTGCAAAGCCAAGCTGGTGTAGCTCCAAGTACTCCAGGCAATACTTTTGGCCCTACAGCCCCTGCTGGATGGTCTTTAACGGCTCCTAGCGTAGCTGTTGGTCAAGTGCTGTGGTACAGCTTTGGTCGCTACAACTCAAGCTCAGGAACGATTGACGGTGTTCCTGCTGGTCAAACATCTTGGGGTACACCAACTGCTGCAAGCATCTTCCAAGACATCAGATCTGATAACTGGAACGGCTCTAACCCTCCAACCTTTGGAGTTCCCTCCTCATACGGAACAACTGGTTACTACATCCAAAGAACAACTGGTAACGTGTTCTTCAACAACGGTATCTTCCGTGGTGACATCAACACCAATGGAGATGCGGTATTCAATGGTGACAACCCCACAACAATTCCTGTAACTGTTGCAGGAACCACTTACAACATTGACTACAGTTCTGCTGCAAATGCGTCAACAAATGCTCCTGGTCAAGCCAGAACAGGTCATTTTGGTTATGCAACATCTTCTTCTAGCGGCATCAATGCTGGTGTTGTTGGTATAGCAAATACGCTATCAAGAAGTTATGGTGTTGTTGGTCAAAGCTCAGGCAGTAATGGTGCTGGTGGATTCTTTTCCAACTCATCTGCTTCTGGAGTTGGGGCAGAAGCTACCAACACTGGTGGTGGAGTTGCTTTGTCTGTTGCTGGTCCCATGACCACCAATAACAGCACACTGGTGACAAACTTGTATGCTGACTTAGCTAGAACACTGGTTGGAACAACAAGCAATCAATTAAGGTTTGTCAGTGGAACCTCTACTGGTACATCTGCTGCAACTTTCTCAGGTGTCAAACCTGGAGGTGCATCCACTAACGTGTGGATAACTATGCAGATTGATTCAACCACAATTTATATTCCTGTTTGGGCATAATCATGAGAACAACTGTCATTCCTGAAAAAACAGTTACCGAAGACATCAACTTGATTGAAGAAAATCCTGGCATTCAGGTTAGGTTTTTAGTCGGTCAAAAAGAATCAAACGGTAATTGGGTAGTTCCACAGCAGTTTGAAACATTTATTGTTTCTGGCGAACAATATGCGGAATTAAATGGTCCTCCATTATCTTGGTGTCCTGATAAACCTGTTGGGACATATAGGAATGAAGATTTATGGCATTACGTTGATATGGCGAGAGGTTAATCATGGGAAGTTTTGCACCACAAGTTCAGTTTCCTCAACAGCCATCAGGCAAAGGAACTGGCATTAACCCAATTCCTCAACAAGCCGATCAGAAAAAAGCAATGAATGACATTTTGTCTGGATTGCAAGGCTTGGCAGGGGGTAAGGTCACCACTCCAGGTCAGGGTGGTCAACCAGAGATGGGCATGCCGAATGCTTACGAAAATACGGTACAGCCTTATAATCCACAGCAACCCAAGCCCAGCACAGGCAAGGGAAGTCCTGCAAACAATCAGTTTGCTCAAAATGCAACTGGTAAAGGAGTGTAATCATGGGTTTCGGTAAAGGTAGCTCCTCTTCGGCTCCAGTAGTAACGCAAGAGCAAAAAGATCTTTTAAAGGCACAAACTGGATTTCTGACGGAAACAGCACTTCCCCAATATGTAAAGACTATTGGTGGCGCTCAAGAGCGCATGGATTTGGCTCAACCGTTTGTCAATCAAGCCGCCAAAGACGTATTTGGTCGGGCCAGTGGTGTTGCAGAAGGCGCAATCCAAACAGGTGGCGAACTGGTTAAAAGCGGTCAAAGTACTCTTGGTGCTTTGTTTGACCCTCAGTACGAACAGAATCAGATTCAAGCTGCTTTGCAAACAGGTCGTGAAGCTGCTCGTGAGTCACAACTTGGTCAAAACGCCATGTACGGTGCTGCTGGTGGTCTAGGTTCTGCTCGTATGGCCTTGGCTGACAGGAACCTTGCATCTCTGAATGCTCAACGTCAGGCAACTGCTGCTGCTGGCGCTCAAGCTCAGGTACAGGCTAACCGTTTGGGTGCTGCTCGTACAGGCTTGGAAAGCGGTCAAAGCTTAGGCACTTTGGGCATGAATGCTGGTCAACAGCAGATTACCAGTGCTGGAGCTCCAATGGACCTGTACTCCAAGTACGCATCCATTGTGTACGGTACACCACAAGCCTCCACAACCCCAAGCTTCCAAGGTACTCAAGGTCAGCGTACAGGCAGCAAGGGCTTTGGCTTCTAAGGGGAAATCATGGCAACAGGAATTACACCTTTTGGCGAAAGCTTTGGAGATCCTCGCAGGTACATTGGACAGAGTCCTATGGCCCAAATTGGACAAGCAGCAAAAACAGCTTTAACTCTTTACGGTTTAGAGAAGTCTGGAGCAATCAAAGCTTTGGACAACATGGGGCTTAAATCTGATGGCAAAGGTGGTTTTAGTTACAACAGACCTGCTGGCGCTGTTCCTCCTATTACCTCTGGTCCTGGTGGTGTAAATGCTGATGGTGTGTTTGGAACCAATCCAATGCCCATATCACCATCATCTCTTTCTCAGCCTGTGATGCCTGTAGCTCCTGTATCGCCTACTGGAGTTCAGATTACTCCGCTTGGTCAGGATGCGCCTTCAAACGTGCAGATCAATACATTTACCCCACCACCAGATGCTGGTCGGCAAATCCTAGAGGGAACATTCCGTCCTCAGTCTTCTGCTGTTGACGTAACAAACCCAACTGATTTCAGTCCATTGGCTCCTGATACAAGTAATCAATTTGCCGTTTCAGGCAATGATTATCAACAGATTCCAAGTTACGGCAAACTGCAAAAGATTGCTAGTGCATTTTTTGGAAGAGGATAAGCATCATGCAAGAAACCCCACAACTTGAAGCCCCAGCAGTTACTGCATATCCAAGTGCGCTTATTGATGCTGCTCAACTGAAAAACCAAGGCAACCAAGACCTCCAGACAAGGAACGTCCCAGGTTTGCTTAATGTTGCTACCAAGGTGGGAACAGACACACCTGAAGGTCGTGCGCTTGTTGATACGGCAAGAGACATTCAAACTCGTGGCTTTCAATTCAGGACACTAACTGCTCCTATTGAGAATGCCAAGACTGAAGGCGAACGCAATCTTGCTGCTGCAAATGCTTTGCGTAACGTGTCTGAGCAACCTTTGTATGGTCAGGCTCTTATTGCTTTCATGATGGGCAATAAAGAAGCTGCTTTTAACTTGGCAACAGGTGGTCAGATTAAGACATCTGTAGAGTTTGCCAAGGACAATGGCAGCATTATTGAAGTACGAGCTAATGCTCTTGGTCAACCTCAAAGCTACTTTGACCGTGGCTTGGGTAGATTGCTTACACCTCAAGAGTATTCTCAGCGTGGTGGTAGCGTTACTGACTTTGATCGAACACTTGCTGGTAAGAACCTTGAACAAAATCGTGCAGATTACAACAAAAAATTCACCGAAGAAAAAGTCAGAAACAGAGAATTGTTTACTGCTTTTAACGGCATCAATAGCAAGGTAGATACCCTAGAAAAACTTGTATCCAACTTGAAGTTTGGTCTTCCTGGTGATTTGTATGCCAACTTGGTCGGCACTTTGTCTACGGCTCAAGGCCAAGCAAGTACCAAGTCTGATTCTTCAACATACTTGAACCAGATTCAGCAAAATGCTTCTGCTGGTCGAGGCCAAAAGATTGATGCTGCTCTTGCTGCAAAGCTTGCAATTCCCAACAAGTATCTTGGCGAAACCTTCTCTATTGACGGCAAATATCTGGTGTCAAAAGACAACTCAGTGCGAGTCAGTACAGATAGCTTGAAGCAGCAAACAGACAGTGCAAGCCTTGCTAATGAAACATCCAAAAACACCACCTCTAACTTGGAAAGCTTGCTGACATCTGAAAGCTTTAAAGCTGCAATTGCTGGCAAGTCCAAGGAAGAGCAAAGCAAGATTGTTCAGCAAATGAGGGCTGCTCTTACGTTGAGCAATGAAATTGGTTCAACAATCACAAAAACCATAGATGAATACGGCAAGCCATCTTTCATCTCTTTGCCTACATCTGTAACGTTTGCAGATCCTCAGTCACAGTTCCTGATTCAACTTGAAACAATGCGTCAGAACAGGGACATGATCAACGCATATGCTCCTTACTTTGAAGAGGTTGCAAGCGTTTACGACAATGCCAAAACGTTGCCTGTGCCTGGAACTATTGGGGCTAACTTTGTCAACAAAGATATCTTCAAAGATATCCGCAACAACTATGCAGACAAGATTCAGCAGATCGTCAACACCGATTTTATGAATCGTTCTGCAAGACAAGCAAAGCCAGCAGCACAGCCAACAGCACAACCTGCAAAGGCAAATGCTCCTGTTGCTCCTCCTAAACCAAAAGAAGCGCCAAGACCTTCATTGGCTGATCTTAGAAAACAAGCTGGGGGTTAATGATGGCATTTGATGAAGCAAAATTCCGTGAAGCAGCTTTAAAGGCTGGTTACTCAGAAGCAGAGATCAACGCAGAGCTAAGGGGACCTGTTCCTGCTGGCGCTGTTGTTCCTCAAGCAATTGCCAGTGGTCCTGAAACTGCTGCCAAGTTTGATACAGAAGGTGCTGCTAAACGGGCCGAAATCGTTCAAGGCTTTGAGGAAAGCAGCAAAAAAGATGCGTCACAGTCTCCAATGACTATTCCCGGCGTTCTGACATCACCTGTTGCTTTGGTTGCTGGTGGCACTGTGCTTGGTGCATTGGCTACATATGCTGCTCCAAAGATCAGCAAGGGCATCAAAGAACGTTACATGACCAAAGCCCCTGAGATTGATCGAACCATCGACATTCCTACAGGTGGATTCTTTGACATTGCACCAGATGCTAGCTTGAACCCTCTTGGTCAACCTACGCCTGAAACGATTGACAAGGTTCAACGAGCAGCAAAATTGGCCGAAGCCAACAAGCAATTAGGCATTGGTCAACAAACTTCTGCTCCTGTAGTTCCTCCGCAGTTTTCTCCTGCTGGCATTCCTGCTGGTGACATTCCTCCAGCACCGCCATATCAGCCATCAACACCCATTACAGCAGCACCTTTAGATGCTCCTGCACCAACGCCTACTTCTGGCCCTGGCTCTCCTACGACAACCATCGTTAACGATACCGTCAAAGAGATGATTCAGGAAACCCCTTCTCAGGGTATTTATCGTGATGCCAGCGGCAATCTTGTCTACCCTAAGGAGATGAGTCCTGGCGCTCGTGCTGGTGCTGAAGCTTTTGTTCAGCAATATCCAGAACAAGCTGCTGCATTGGAAGCAGAAAAGCGTTTTGCAATTCTTGGTGCTGGAGCAGCAGACAACAACCTGTTCAATGCTTACGGTGCTGATTTGAGAAAGCAAATCCTCAATGAAGTTAACCAAGGTCAACCTGCTGGTGTTTACCCAAACTACGTTAACAAAATTAACCCAGCTATCAAGGCAATTCCTCCAGAATCTGCTCTTGGCAAACAACTTGAAGATCTAAGGGTCAATCAACCAAAAAGCGCCACTCGTGGTAGTTTGGGTGTGTCTGCTGCTGCAACACCTACTGGACTTGTGCAAGGCTCTAAGGTCACAGAAGCTTTGAAGAATGCTGGTAAAGTTGCCCTTATCATGTCAATGGCTGATGCTGCAAAAGCTGCAACAAAGGGTGATTACGTTGGTGCTGCAAAGATTGCTGGTCCAGCGTTAGATCCTACTGGAATGCTAGAAGCTGCCATCAATCCAGAAAGCACTGCAAGGAATTTAACAGGCGTTTCTCCTGCTTTTGGTTTTTTGAGTCAACTCATTACAACCAGAGCAAATGAGAGGGCCAAACAAGCATACGCCGAAAAAGTTGGTGCTGGTCGTGGCATCGCTCCTCCATCTGCTTACCAGAGATAAATCATGGACAAAGAAGTATCCCATGCCGAAATCTATGAACGTCTGATATTGGTCGAACAGAAGGTAGACCGTATCGACAAGAATACCGAGGGCGTTGTTGCTGCATTCCAAGCAGCATCGGGTGCTTTTATTGTCCTTGAGACACTTGGTAAGCTTGCTAGACCCATTCTGTACATCAGTGGGTTGTGTATTGCTGCTGGTATTTACTGGCAGACAATCAAAGATAAATTCCAATGAAAGATCTAGCTGTTGCATTTGTTGCAGCAGTGGTGCTGACAGGTTTTATCCTGTACTGCATAAGAATCTTCATTTGGGCATTTGCATGAGAATTAAATTTGCCATTGCTATTGTTGTAGTGTGGTGGCTTCTCCAGGTCGCCTTAGTTGTAACAAGGGGGCTGTAATGATTGATCCAATCACGGCTATGGCTGCTGTTAGCAAAGCCGTAGACATGATTAAAAAAGCATCATCTACTGTTGATGATGTAGCAAGTCTTGGTCCGTTGATCGGCAAGTACTTTGACGCTAAACATACTGCTACCAAAGCAGCGAGAGAGGCCAAGAGGTCTGGTGGCTCTAACATGGGCAAGGCTATCGAAATCGAATTAGCCATCAAAGCTCAAAAAGACTTTGAAGAGCAACTCAAGGGTATGTTCTTCTCCACAAACAACATGGATGTCTGGAATCAAATCCAAGTCCGTGTGATGGAGATGAACAAGGAAGACCGTGAGGAAGAGCGCAAAGAAGCTGCTCGTGCTGCAAACGCTGCTAAAAGACGCAAAGAGTTGATTGAATTGGGTGTTGGCATTACGCTGATTACCGTGATTTGCATCATCATCTTGTATCTTGTCTTTGAGGTAATCTCTTACTGCTCCTCTGTTGGGTGCGGTTGATGTGGACAAGTGGAAAGAAGTCAAAGATGGTTTTGACCAGTGGCTCAAGATCTCCTGCTACCTCGCTCTTATAGGTGTGGGGCTTGACTTGCTACAGTACTTGCCTGTTCACATCGCAGAGAGAATCATTGATGCGTTCTTGGACTATTTAGGAATTTGAAAGGAAAGCAAATGCTGTCACTGTTATCAACCCTTGGTGGTCTACTTATCTCTGGTCTACCTAAACTCTTGGAGTATTTCCAAAACAAAGCCGACCAGAAGCATGAACTGGCATTGGCTCGGGTTCAAACAGAACGTGAACTTCAACTGGCTGCTGCTGGTTTTGCTGCTCAAGCTCGTATTGAAGAGATCCGCACTGAGCAAGTGGCAATGCAGTCCCAAGCACAAATGACTGAAGCAGCCCTTAAACACGACGAAAAGGTGCTTGAAAAGGCTAGCCAATGGGTAGCTAACTATGTTGGCACTGTTCGCCCTACAGTGACCTATATCTTTGTGATAGAGCTGGTACTGATCAACATCTTCATGGCTTGGTATCTGTACCAACACCCAGCACTGATCAACAACATTGATGACGTTATTCGTTACTCTGACCTGATCTTCTCCAGTGACGAGATGGCAATGCTTGGTGGCATCATCGGTTTCTGGTTTGGTAGCCGTAATTGGGGCAAGAAGTGAAGCTGTCCAAGGCTGGTGAAGACCTGATGCACAAGTATGAGGGCTGTCGCTCTCAACCTTATCTTTGCCCTGCTCACATCTGGACAATTGGTTATGGTCATGTTCTGTACCAAGAGCAGATCAGAATGCCTGTTGTCCGTGTTCCTGGTAAAGAAACGCAAGCAATACGCAAAGAAATGCCATTGAAACCGGAGGACAATCGTGTCTGGTCAAAAGCGGAAATCGACAAACTATTCCGAACTGATGTCGGAACTTTTGAACGGGGTGTTCTTCGTCTTGTTCCCGGTGTGGTTGGGAGGCAAGGCAGCTTTGACGCTCTGGTATCTTTTGCCTTCAATGCAGGGTTAGGCAACCTCCAACGCTCTACTATCCGTATGAAGGCTAATAGAGGCGATTGGGAGGGTGCTGCTGAGGCTTTCAGGGATTGGACCAAGGGTGGTGGCAAAGTCCTTCCTGGGCTTGTTAAACGCCGGGAAGCTGAGATCGCTCTGTTTCTAGCTGAATAAGCAAATCAATGTAGTGCTTGGCCTTCTCAAGGTCAGCAATACCATTTTTCTTTCTCCAACGAGAAACGTACTTGACTACGTTACCTTCAAAGTACCCCATAGCATTAGCATGGATGTACTGAGCAGGCTGGATAGGCATGTCCTTGTAGTGATCTCCTGATATCTGTATATCAAGGGCAGACTTTTTGTACTCAGGACATAGCCCTCCACCACCACAAGATCCGATTGTTTGGCAGATATCGCAAAGCATCACGATTCCTTTTGGAAGATCCCATTAGGCAACAAGGTTCCCTTGCGGTCCTTAATCTGCTCATAGGCATGCTCAAAACACTCTACAAGGTCCAAATCAGCAGTGGCACAACCCATGACAAGGGTAACCAAGATATCGCCGTATGCGTCCTTCATTGCTAACCTGTCCTTGGACGAGATAGCTTCTAGCAACTCACCAACTTCCTCTAAGGTTTTGATGGCCTGGGCCATTGGAGTGCTGTTCTGGACAATCTGACGAGCTTCACCCCACTGAATAACCTTCATCTCAACTTGTGCGTATGACATGCTTATCCTTTGTGAAGCAACCAAACACGCAAGCCATTCTCTTCTTTGCGGGTTGAGATAACTTTGTTTGGATAACGTTTCTTTGCATTGTTGATCTGGGCACGAATGCGACTGATCTTTGTGTTGTCAGTGCAAGGAATCAAGAAGGAATCACCTACCTCCATCTCATCAAATGGGTAAGCTTTTCTTGAAGCCAGTGGGATATTTTTTTCAACTGTGTACATGGTTTTCCTTATAAGTGGGACCTACTCGCTGCGTCTGTGATTGCATCCATTAACCGTAGCGTCAAAACGCAGTTTCTGTAATGGGTAGGAAACACAGCATCCGCTTTCGGCCCCGAAAATCAGAAGCAGGTGGTGGTGCAGTTACCGCCGTAGCAGCAGGTAGTGCATGTGGTCATACGTCCACCAGACATGATGGTGTGAGTTGTGCAATTAGCCCATACTGCTGTGGCTGATGCTGCAAGTGTCAAAGCAATGATCAGTTTTTTCATTTCAGTTCTCCAGGTTAAAAGGGGACGTCATCATCAAACTCTGGCTTTGCCTTACGGGTAGGCTCAGAACTTTGACGGGGGGTGTCTTGTTTTTCACGAACAGACAGACTCAAGAAGGTCTTGCCTGTTTTTTCTGACTTCTTCTTCCATCCAGAGAGCCAGTATTCCTTACCCCCTACGTTGATGGACCCGTTGTAGTCAGGGTGTTTTTCTGATTCTTTCTTGTCATTGATAAACAATGAACCTTTGTCGGTGTTGTCGTATGCCATCATTTACCTTTCATGGTTTGGCTTTTTTGAGTGCTGAACGCACAGTGGAACTCAACTGGTTTGACAGATAGACCTTCTGATCTGCTTCCAATTGCTGCTCGTCGATCATGGCTAAGGCATCAACTGCCTGACCAACCTCGACTAACCCTGTAACGGAGGCTGCAAGGTCTTGCAAGAACTCCTTAACATCTGCTGGCAGGTCGTCACCGATACCACCCCTAGGGCTGATAACTGGTGCTGTACCCTTGATTCCTGTAGTTGCATCCAATGCATCGTGTTCAACGATTTCAAGCGCAGCAACCCACAAATACCTGCGGAGGTAGGTTTGTACTGCCCCAAGGTTTTGGACCTCATGACAGCCCTTTAAAGCAGCCGTAGACATGGGTGAAGAGATGAAGATCATGTTGTCTGGTTTGTCAACATCAATAATCCTCATCACAGCTTCTTCTTTGCCAAAGCTGATAACGCTTGTCAGACCAACTACATTGAAGATCTCCAAGGCTGGAATGATGAAATCACCAAGCTCAAAGTACTTGTAGCCAGCAAACTTGTTGTGGCCTGATTTCTTCAGTTCAATGCCGTGAAACTTTTTCCGAGCAGCATTCAGTTTTTGATAGACATTCATTTCATTTCCAATTTGCTGAGTCATATTCGTCTTGGATGATTTGATTTTGTGTCTCATCATCAAAGTCCTGGAACTCTAAGAAGTGGTTTTCACCACAGCAAGAGAGTTTGTCGTTACGAGGTTCCATGCAATAGGGGCAATACTGCACACCATGCAGGTCTTCTTTGGCTTGTTGCAAAAAGTCTTTCATTTCTTTTCCAATACAAATACACGAGATGTGTTCTTGGTGTAGTACATCTGACCCTTGATCTTCCAAGGCTTGTGATGACGTTGGGCGTAAGAGCGCAGTGCCTGTGACACCTTATCGCAATCTTCTGGTTTGCAAGAGAGGGATTTCCCTATGTCGAGATCCTTGAAGATTGAGTCGTACTTGCAGAACCGAGCAACACGTTTTTTGGGCTTGTCATTGGTGATACGCAAAGTGGAGACATCCACCTCTCTGACAGCCTTCTTGGTGAATGGGTTCTTCCCGGCAAATGTGGTCTGGATAACGTTGTTCATGGCTTTGTCACCGGGGTTGCAAGAAGCCATTTGTTGCCAAGGAATCGGATAGACCGTACCCACTGCTTGCAGTTATGACGCTGTATGTGTGTTGGCACACCATCGATGCAAAACAACTTTCGCACCTTTTTCAATGCTTGAACATTCATTTCAATCTCCTTTTTGTTAAAGCAGATGGTGAATGTATCAAAGTTTTTGCTGTTTTTATCTAGGTGTTTTCCCTAGTGTTGTTTTGTTGTTTTTACGTTAGGCTCACCCTATGAGCCACCAAACACTTGAATTTGAATTAGCCTATGAACTGATCGTTCAGGCTACGGATCGTCTGGAGCCCTTGTTGGGCACAGAGGACATAGAAGCTGGTATTGTTGCTGTACTGGCAACAGCACTAGAGATTGCAAGCAAACGTCGATTAAAGGAGATCCATGAAATCTACCAAGCCAAGTCCATTTGATTGGCAAAACAAGAAGCCGTCTTTGTTTACCAGAGCAGAAAAGTCAAGCATGAACTTCTTTGCTGTGACCAAGAAGACAGAGCGCAGAGAGATGAAAACTTACTCAAAGGCAGGTGCAAAATGATTTTTGACGCATTCTCAGAGTTTCCAAAGGCTGGTTTGACACCAGATGAGCGTGGTGAGTACCATATGGGCTTATCAGAGATGGCACGTTTCAATGCTTATCAAGAACAGCAACAACGTGACCGTGAATTTGAACAACGTCTTGACCGTTGGATGACGGATGATTGGAACTAATATGCCTAAAGGTCTTTATGAAAAACTGTTTTCAGTGCAAGACAGACAAGCCGTATAGTTTGTTTTTTAAGCACAATTCGACCAAGGACGGTTACCATAGCTGGTGTAAGGACTGTTGCAGAAAAGGCAACGCTCGTTCTCATGCAAAACAAAACTCAACAATCCAAGGAAGAGCAAAAATCTTCTTGCGAAATGCCAAAAACAGTGCGGTTAAACGCAAACAAGTTTTTGATTTGATTGTGTTGGACATCGTAAATTGCTGGGAAATGCAAGATGGTATTTGTGCTTACAGCGGCAGAGAAATGACGCTTGAGGTTGGAAAACTCAATACGGTGTCTATTGAAAGAATTGATAGCAACCAAGGGTACATTCCAGAAAACACAATTTTGGTTTGCCAAGCAATAAACAGAATGAAGTCTGATTTTTCCTTTCAAGACTTCTATGACTTGTGCCGTGATGTTGCGGTTTTTTTAGGCGACGAAAAGTTGGAAGTCGCTGTAGGAGATTTCAAATGACACAGAAGGGCTTATATGCGGCAATTCATGCAAAGCGTGAGCGAATTGAGGCAGGGTCTAAGGAGAAGATGCGTAAGCCTGGAAGCAAAGGTGCGCCAACTGCTGCTGATTTTAAGAAGTCGGCTAAGACTGCCAAAAAAGTGAATAAGTGATATAGTGTTTGAAACCCAGCTAGGTCGGGATTGATCCCCTGACCGAAAAGTGTCCCCTTCCACCTGCTGTGCGTTTCTTTGAAGTGGGGCTTTGAACGGAAAACATCATGGGTATTAAATTCATGGCTATGGCTATCGATGCCAAGACAGCCAATTCAGGCCAAAAACTTGTCCTGTTGATGCTTGCAAACCACTGCAACGATCACACCAGACAGTGCAATCCATCACAAAAACTGCTTGCTGAAGAGTGTTCTATGGGCTTGTCAACGCTCAAGAATCACATCATTGCTTTGCAAGAACTTGGTTATGTTGAAACAGTCAATGTTTTTAAAGACAACATACAAAGACCAAACCAATATTTATTGAAGTTTCCCAGTAGCCAAAATCTGGCTACCCCCCCGTCAGAATCTGGCTACCCCCCCAGCCAGAATCTGGCTACAGAACCTGAAGTTAAAACCAGAAGTGAACCAATAAAGAGAGCAACAAGATTGCCTGAAGATTTTGTTGTGCCTGACGAGTGGAAGAGTTGGGCAAAAGTGACTCGACCTGAGTTGAACATCAACTTTGTTGCAGACTCATTTGTTGACTACTGGATCTCTCGTGCTGATGCTGGTGCTGCTAAGACCAACTGGCTTGCAACATGGAGGAATTGGGTTAGAAATTCCAAGCTTTCTTTTGCCCAACCAATCTCATCATCTGACCGTGAGAAGGCTAGGATTTTCCGATGAAAGGCCATGAACCCTTAATCAGGTTGAGGATGGCTGGTAAAGCTCCAGCCTTCATCAGCATTGAAGACCACAAGTCACTGACAAGCCATGATTGGCACTTGTACAACGAAACCCCTTGCATCAATGTTGACGGTGATGAGCTTCACAACCTTGATCTACGGTTTTGTGTTGGCTTGATTGTCAACATCAGTAGTTTTTCAGAAAACAGAGCAAAAACACTGTTAAGCATTGCTAAACAAGCAAAAGCTAGGGTAATCACTAGTTGTGTACTGATTCCGAATGCTCCACACTGGAAACAGACAGGTTGGTCAGAAATCTATACACAATCATGATAATCAACAACGACACGGTAAATTTTGCTCTTTACATGAAAGAGTCAGATGCCCAGGCTAAGGTTAAGAGTGCCTTTATCTATGCTGATGCACTGAAGAACAAACTGCGAATCAAGAAGACAGTCAACCCGATTGTTCTACCTTGGATTGGACAGAAAGACAACTTTGAGTTCCGCAAAGGTGAGGTGACTCTTTGGGCAGGACAGAACAGTTCTGGTAAGTCCTTGGTGACCTCTCAAATTTCTTTGTCCTTGATGGGACAAGGTGAGAAGGTAGCTATTGCGTCTTTCGAGATGAAGCCTGTCACAACCTTACAACGTATGGCAAGGATGTGGATAGGGATGAACCCATTAGCTCCTGAGTTCCAGACCGAGGAAGGCTTTAAATCCATTGACGACCTGTTTGACCAGTTTAGCTATTGGTCTGAGGACAAGCTGTGGCTGTATGACCAGATGGGTGCTGTATCTCAGGACCTCATCATTGGCATGTGCAGGTACTGTGCAAAGGAGCTTGGCATTGGTCACATTTTCATCGACAACTTGGCAACTTGTGTCATGGGTGAAGACGACATGTCTGGTCAAAAGAACTTTGTTGCTGAGTTGATTAACATTGCTCGTGACTACAACATCCATGTTCACCTGATTCACCACTTGCGTAAACCATCCAGTGAATATGCCATGCCAAACAAATACGACACCAAGGGATCTGGTGCGATTGTTGACCTTGTGGACAACGTATGGATGGTTTGGCGTAACAAGGAAAAAGAAGATGAAGTCAAAGACGTTGGAAGAGCATCACCAAAGTTCAACGATCCAGATCAGCTACTGTTATGCAGAAAGCAGCGTAACTATGAAGGTAGTGGAAACGGTGAACCCACGGTCAAGCTATGGTTCCTTCCTGATGCACAGACCTATGTTGAGAGACAAGGTGATGAACCAATGTTCTTCCCCAACTGGCCCCACGTTAGATCAGGGTAAACACTGATGTACGAATACAGAAATAAACGATCAAATGAAGGTGACCGAGTTCAAATCGAACAAGGTGAAGCAAGAGAGATATTTCGTTCTTGGCAAACAACAAAAGACAACATGTTTGTCCGAGCGATGTTGGAAAGAGCAGAAAAAATGTATGGCATGGGTGCAAAGGAGAGGATCAGATCCTACCTAACCCAAATGAAGGAGGGCACTTTGGAATGACAAAACTTACGAGAGAACAAGCCGCAATCATTGGGGCTTTTACTGGAATTCTATGTGGACCATTTGAAGATGTTCACGGCTTAATTGAACGTGTACTTGATCGTCCAGTTTTTACACATGAAATGGTAAGCAAAGATTTGTGGGAAAAAGTTAAAGAGCTTATCGAACCAGAGTATTTGGCTATTTGTGCAACTAAGGAGCAAGCATGACATGGCCTTTCCCACCATTCCCAAACCCTAAAGACACGGGCAATAAAGTCCCTAAGTTCAATCCTGGTAACCACGAGGATGCACCACTGTGACCAAAGACGAAATCAAAACACACAACGCTGCTGTCGAAGCAATGTTCCAGCAGATCAAACCTATTGTTGAGAGCTATGACAGTTCTGTCGTTCTTAACACCCTGTTGATTACTTTGGCTGTTTGTGGTCAGCAAACCGATTTGGAGCCTGAGGTGTTTAAGGCCGCAGTGGTGTTAGAGCTTGACCGCTTGATGCTGATCAACGCAGAGCGCAAGGGGATGCTGTCATGACCAAAGACGAAGCATTGGACTTGGCGCTGGAGTCGTTGGAGCACATGCTCGAAGACGCTAAACAAGAGCGTTTGACTGTGGAATACTGGAACGAGTGTGTTGACGCCATCGCCGCCATCAAGCAAGCCCGTTCAGCACCTGTGCAGGAGCCTGTGGCGTTTAACGCAGGCGTTCCGCCGCTCTACCCAGAGATGAAAGATGGCGAGACCATTTCCGTTGAATACACCACCCCACCCGCAGCACAGCGGCCTGTGGCAGAGCCACATAAATGGGTTGGGCTGACGAAGGAGGAGCGTGAGGGAATTCTTGATCGTGAGTTTCGCCAATGGTGGAGCAGACA
>JACCDX011527212.1_pt1 | contig 40666 bp, 44 predicted proteins | sample 7449681 | NCBI WGS metagenome assembly JACCDX01 (sample SAMN15323450, study PRJNA562643) | freshwater metagenome | isolation source: river surface water | place: USA:Blue River Watershed | collected 2017-08-18
CGCCTTGCGCCAGAACATACAGCCTTCGCCAAGCTCTGGAACTGGATCGCGTACTTCGCCGATATTCGTATACCGAGATGACATGGATCCGCGGGTTGTGCCGGTGTGCAGTGCCTCTGGTGGAATCGGATAGCGGCGTGCCGCACGTCGGCCAATGACGTCTGACCAAGTTTGCCAGTCTTTGCAATAAGAATATTCCTGTGGGCACACGTATGTTTGGAGCATGACTGCACGTTCGGCGGGGGTCGCGCACAGTAGGAGAAGGGCGGTGCCCTGTGCCGTGGCCTGCTGAACAGGGTCATATTGATCTATGCTTGCTTGCAGAAGTTGGATGATTGGTGACATGTCGGGGTTTATTGCGTGCAGGGCAGCCCAGATTGTGTCAGAACTGAGAGTTGGCTGCGCTGCCTGAAGGAGCCAGAAGGCATCTGTGCGGGCTGCGATGCGAACTGCGGCATCCAAGGCGGACCACCATGCAGCACCGTCTGCAGGCTCCAGAGCTTCACCAGACATGGCTGCTGTCACTTGTGGTGGCGGGAGTCTGCGACTGGTGTCGCGGGTACGATGTGGGCGTTCGTTTACTATTGCAGTTGCTGACAAGAAATGGTGCGCGGATGTGCCACGCGCCGTATGGATCGCCTCATTGGCGCGCAGAACCAGGGTGACCCAGTCTTTTGCCGTGACCGGCTGGACTGACATAAGTGTGGGGTCGTGACAGCCGCCATGGGCGAGCCAGGTAGCGCGAATCGTGTTGAGTGCAGTGGCTGGTTCTTCAGAGGCCACGAGTTCCCAGGTCCAGAAGAGTGCACGGGATGTGTAGCCGTGATAGCCGCGAAGGCATGTCTGCAAGGCAGAGACGACTTCGTCTTTTTCATAGAGATGGCGTGTAAGAGGCATCGTTGTGTGTCCTGATGGCTGCGGTTGGGCTGGTGTGAGGGGTCAAATTTAACCCAGTCTGGCGATGGCGGCGGGGCGGGCCCAATACGGGGCTGCGCTCCATGTGCGAATCCAGAAGGTGTTATATTGATTCGCGGCATTGCCATATGCACATTCAGAATGTACAGCATAAGGATCCACTTCATGTGCTGCCCACCCATTAGCGTCACCACCTGCAACAAGCTGTACTAGGCGGTATGTGCTTACGTGAATTGGATTGGGAGATCCAAGTTGATCATACGTATGTACCACTGTTCCAAGATCTTTCAATATATCGCCTGCGATCAGTGTATTGCGTGTTACAGGTGGATTTGGCGGGTTTGGCCCGTTAGGGATCTGAAATAGATAGGATGTAAAGTCTGATGTAGCATTTGTGAACGCGCGTGCGGCCATAACAGATGTAACTGTACCCGTCCCCTGTGTGCGTGCGACCCAGTCAAAGTATGGTGGGAAGGGGGGGCGTCCTGGTGGGAAGGTGGGGGGAGGGACAGGAGCTAAATTCATATCACCTAGCACTACAAAGTACTTTGTATGTGCATCTCTTGTAGCTGGGCGTCTCAGTGCCGATGACATCTCCTCTATTCTAGGGGCTCTAGAATGCGCGGGCTGACAGGACGGCCAGGTCGCGGCAGAGGCGGCTGAGTTTCTCGGCGCGGCCCGTCTCCCAGTAGCTCTTTTTGAACGGGAAACCGGCATTCGGCTTCCAGCCACCAGCGACGGGACTCACGAGGCGGTTCTTTTCGTTCACGTTCTGGATAAGGTCCACCAGGGTCTGGGGACTGCAGGAGGCGCCCGCGGTCTCTGTGACGGGGATGAAGCCGAGATCCATACGAACCGCGGTAGTGGGATATTGGACACCTGCGGGGGTGTGTTCGGCCTTGGTAACATCAAGGAACATCACGGAGGCGTATTCGGGGCCGCTGCGATTGTCGCTGGCGATGTAGAGTTGCCAGTTCGCGGGAGGGGGCTGGTGCTTACGGGCGGGGATTTTGTACGCGGGATCACGACGGCGCATGGATGAACGCAGTGCCTTGAAATCCTCCAGTGTCATGTGAGTACTGGGATCACCTGGAATCGTGGCGACGTTGCCTGCACGGTGTTCGGCACTGACCTTGGCATCCAGAGCGGGGCCTGTGGTGCACGTGCGCTGGTGAAGGCGGATAGCCTGTTGGAGATATTCGGGTGAGGCAGTGGCGAAGCGCTGACCGGTAAGAGGATCACGGTCGTTTTCGCAGTTGTTGGTCAACCAGCCTAACATAGAACGACGATCGCCCAGGGGTACGGCGCCGGACATGCCGACGGGCAGATGGGGTGGGGCTTCGGATGAGGAGCGGCGAACGGCTGCTGCTGGTGCCACTGGTCGCATTGCGGGTAGAGGGGCTGGAATGGGTGCTCGGATAACGGGAACTGGCGCAGCGACTGGTGCAGGTGCAGGTGCAGGTGGAGGTCCATGGACGCGCTTGTGTACGCGCCCTCCAAGCTTGATGCAGCGGCCTGTAAGCGGATTGCGCTCTGTACCGGGTGGGCATGCAGCAGGACCGGCTACAAGACGCGGATTGACTTCAGGCTCTGGACCACCAAAACCGAAGCCACCGAAACCAAATCCGCGATTGCGGACGGTGTTGCGGGGCGCACCGAAGCCGAAGAAGCCGGCGTTTGCACGCTTGCGGCGTACGGTTGTACGGGGTGCTGCAGGCATTGGTGCATAGATGTCCGCGATGCTGCCTTCGCGAACGAGCTGCTGTGCTATGCGACCGGTGAGTTTCACACATCGCAGAGTACGTGGATTTAGTACGGTTCCTGGGGGGCAGGACATGTCACACTCTAATGGTGACGACGAGATTTGGTTTTTCTGTTTGTCTTTCTGGCCTTACGGGTCTTGCGGTTTTTGCGACTCTTACGGCTGCCCTTTAGGGTCTTGCGATAACCACCGCGCCCAGAATAGCCACCAGCACCGCCACCACCCGTAGATCCGGAACCAAATATCTCATTGTATCTAGCGCGAAGTTGTTCAAAGGTAGGTCGTTCAGCAGGTATATCCTTCAGCACCCTTAATCTTTCTTGAAGCCTCTCATATTCTTGGCCAGGGGCTGGAGCTGGCCGCGCAGGTTTCAAAGACTTAACTAACTTAGTATATGTTCCAGCTGCATACACCAAGTTCCAGATCTCCTGTGGATTAATCTTTGGTTCCCCACTACGGGCATTCTTCTTAAGATTATCAATCCGTGCTAGTTTTTTACATGGATCGTCTTCAGGAGTTTCAGGAGTTTTAGGAGTTTCAGGAGTCAAGAAGAATAAATTATATGTTTCAGAAAGCAAATTGGCAAAGTCTTGTTTCATCTCATATACACCCTTAGTGCCGGCATCATACGCGCGAATAGGGGCATATCTGCGTGTTAGAGTTAACAGATCACTTAGTTTCGTCTTCAAACTCTGCATGAACCGTGCAGTATTATCTTCGTTAAGCGTCAAATTAATGTAAACAAGCATATCAAGCAGTGTCACAAAATTTGCCATTTCTTTCCTATCTTTGCATGCAGCAAGGAGAGGGGCTTCTGCATCTGTTGCAGCCCGTGGGTCACCGCGCCCAAACCCTGATAACAAACCACCCTTGAACGGCTTATCAAGGCGATCAATCAGTGAAAGTACAACATCCACAACATTTGCTTGCAGCGCCTTAAATGTAACCTCTTCGGTCTTCATATCATATGCGCGTCTCTCTTTAGCTATTTCTTCTACAGTACTACCACTGAATGCCATACCTTCTACTCAAAACAAACTATTTTCCCTGAGTAGGGAATGCTACTGGCTGACACCATCTCTCTCACTGTACTTGGTGCGATTGCTGGGCCTGGGATCTTTGCGGCTATAACAGGTGACGCGGCATGGCTGTGGCTCTTTGCCGGTCTCATCGGGGTGGATTTGACCACCGCCGGAATCAAACGAATACTCGGCGGAGGGGCGTGGCCGCTTGGTCGCCCTGCCGGAGCGCACGGCTGCGGGGCTCTGTGCGACGGCGGTGCGGTCGGTGGTGCACCGGGATTTCCGTCCGGTCACATGGCGACGGTTACTATGCTCGTGACTGTGGCCGTGCGTTGGTTCTCGGGGGACTGGCTTGTTCTTGGTGCTGGTGCTGCATGGATTACCGCCATGGCGTGGGCGCGGTGGGCAAAACGCTGTCATAATCTCGTGCAGATTGCCGGTGGTGCTGCTCTTGGGATTCTTGCCGGTCTCCTGTTTACGCAATTTATCCAGCCAAAATAGAGAATGCTTGTATGGAAGTTCCCACGGCGGTTTTCGCGTGCACATTGTATGCGGAAAACCTGCAAGAAGATGGGGTTCACTGAACGTGCATCGTGTCGGCCTTACAAGAACTGCTATCGGAGTCGGAAGACTATGAAGAGGCAGTCCAGGAAATAGGCTCTTGCCCATGCGCCTGGAGGGCAGCGTTCGTCTTGCTGAACGGCCGTGACCCGAAGAAGCCCGCATGGGCAGACAGCGGTGATGGGTGCGCAGCTTGGAGAACCGTGTGACGTGACAGCAGAGGCTTGATAAGCGGATTATCAAGCTTCTTTTGTGCATTACGACCCCAGGCGATGATGACGACATGGGGGCTCTTTGTAAGCACAGTGGCTAGGAGTCTAGCGGTCAACGCTTCCCAACCAATACCCGCGTGGCTGAGTGGGGCACCGACTGTAACCGTCAGGATATCATTCAAGAGAAGCACCCCTTGGTCCGCCCAAGCCTGGAGGCAGCCGGTTTCTGGTGCTGCGGTGACCAAGTCAGCTGTGAGCTCCTTGAAGATGTTCTGCAGCGATGGCGGAAGTTTCGTTACAGAGGGGCGAACACTGAATGCTAGACCGTGTGCGTTCCCGGCGGTAGGATACGGGTCTTGGCCCAGAATCACGACCTTAACTGCTGCGGGATCCGGACAGGCACGGAGTGCGGCAAACACATCGTCGGCCTCTGGCTGCACCTGGCTGACTTCTGCACGATCCGTGACAGCTTCTGTAAGGCGGCGACCATCGGGTGTCTCCATGTAGCTGTCAATGATGGTGCGCCAGGTGGCTGTGAGGCCGGTTGTGCTCCAGGGAACGGGGGCTGTTGGGTCGCAGTCACTGTCACTGGTGTCTTCTTCGGTTTTGGTTGTTGTGGTTGTTTTGGTTGTTGTATTTGTATTAGTGACTGCAGTTGCAGCTTCTGGCTTTGATGTGCGTTTGGCAGCCAGCCCATCATAGAATGCGGCGACGGCAGGGTGACAGCGGATTTTCCGCGCATCCAGCTTGTAGACATACAGACCACCCAGACTGCGAACACGGCTGAGTGCCACATACGCTTGTCCGTATTCAAAGGTGGAGGGACCGATGTCCACCAGTGCAGAGTCCAATGTGGCACCCTGTGCTTTGTGAATCGTGATCGCATAGGCCACCTTCAGCGGAATCTGGGCGCGGCCAATCCACTCATAGTCTGGCAGCCACCAGTTTACACGGTCAATGACGACCGGTTCTGGCGATGATAGGAAACGAACAATCGGCAGACCACCGAATGAGTAGCCCGTTACTACACCGCGGCTGCCGTTCACCAGGCCGGCTTCCTGATCCATGTTTGTGAGCAGCATCACCTGGGCACCGATGCAGAGTTCCAGCGTTTTCTCATATGGTGCGTCGTTGTCAAGGCGATTCAGTGCGTTCTGGATGTCGGGGTCATCTGGTGAGACGAGCGGTGCAGTGTGGTCGGCACGTTTGCTGGGATCCTGAACCACCTGCGCATCATATGTGTGTCGTTCACCATCCAGGGCAGCCATGTTTACGCGATTCACAGTGTCCACTTCTGCATTTCTGTTGAAGAGAAGGGTGGGGCGAATCTCCTGTTCGTGCCAGGCATGGCCCTTGCGCTGCTCTAGGAGGCGAACTGAGGACGGAGATAGGCGACCAAGGCGGGCTTCGGTCAGGAGCTGTTGGAATTCCGGCTCTTTCTGACGCACAATGGCGGTCAGCTCGTGAACTTCATCCACTAGGGTGGGCCAGAGTGGGGCTTCAAAGATAAACCGTGGGCTCGTGGCGATCTCTTCGTCGCTGATGCCTTTGGTTACCGGTGGGAGCTGACAGAAGTCGCCGGCCAGCACCAGTTGAATGCCGCCGAAGCGCAGAGAGGGGCGCTTCCGTACACGGCGGGCGACCAGATCCAGCTTATCCAGGAATTCGGGAGTCATCATGGAGACTTCGTCAATGATGAGGGCTTGGGTGGCGGTCCAGCGACGGCAGGCGCGCTTGTTCTTCGCGACGATGGCCGCAAGCGCCTCTGGTGCCTCACGGGCTAGTCCTACACCGGCCCAACTATGGAGTGTCTTGGCCCCGTTTCCGAGTAGCAAGGCGGCACAGCCAGTCATAGCGGTAACGGCCACGCGAACACCGGCTGCTGCGCCCCAGTTCTGGATGGCACGGATTGTGTGACTCTTGCCTGTACCGCCGGCACCTGTCAGGAAGATATTGCGACCTTTCTTGACAGCTGCGAGTGCAGCGATTTGTTCGGGATTAAGTATTGATGTCATCGTCGTTTAGTAGTGCTGGGGAGCGACCGCACATGGAACATCACCTTTTGTGACATCTGAAGTATTTATTCAGATATTCACAGAAGTGTACATATTTTACGAATTGTTTCAACGAGCTAAGATCCGAATACCCAATATACATTGATACATGCTATCGGCTATATAGTAACGATCGGAGTTACTATATCATGACATAAGCGCATGTTCGTTTGCACGCCCGGTATTTTCTTTTCTTTAAACAAATGAAGGATATCTACGCAATTACAGTATCCACGAAGTATGATGATATCCTGGGTGTCGTCATTCATCATAATGTTAGGTTCTTTAAGAAATGGTATATTATAACAGATCCAGCAGATACGGCCACAATTGAACTAGTAAATACTGCAAACTATCCAAACATAGAATTACTATACTACAATTTCTATGAGAATGCAGCATTTGATTTTGGAGGTGCCCGTCGGTATGGACAACTTCATTCAATTGAGCAAAATGGAGTTGGTAAATATACTCTAATGCTAGATTCCGATATATATCTGCCAGATAATTTTGCAGATATTATTGAACGGCACACGATTTGCGAGAATACAATCTATGGCATACAACATCGCCATGATTTTGCGCGCCTATCGGATCTGCATAGTAGAAAGGGGTACACTATTTTCCACGAAGCTGCATGTATATACGGATTTTTCCAATTTTTCATACAAACACACACAACCTTGTATAATCATTCATATGACTGTAGTCAGACAGATCTAGAATTTCATGATAGATTTGCAAAGAAAGGCCTTTTACCGTTATTGGTGTATCATCTTGGGAAGAGCTTTACTCACTGGCAAGGGCGTAAAAATAAGACAGACTTTATTCGTGATGTGTGAGATCCAAGGGCTGTTCACCTAATTTTAGGTGATTTGGCTAGTAACCACCTTATTGATAGCTGCGACATATTTGTACATATTCATCCTATACTCATAATTAAAATGTCATAGTTTGACATACCGTTCATACTGTTGTGTTCTCTACCCGAACGACAAAGATATTTATCAGGCTATTAATCATTAAAATGCCATTTATTAGAATGAGTGATATTTACGCCATAACGGTTTCCACGAAGTACGATGATATCCTGGGTGTCGTTATTCATCAGAATGCTCGCTTCCTCAAAAAATGGTATATCATAACGGATCCCGAAGACAGGGCCACAATTGATGTTGTTAAGGCTGCGAACTATTCAAACATAGAATTACTGTACTATGATTTTTATAAGAACGCTATCTTTAATAAGGGAAGTGCATGTAGGTTTGGACAGATGCACTCAATATCTCAAAATGGATATAACAAATGTACACTGATGCTAGACTCTGATATCTATTTGCCAGATAACTTTGGCGATATAATGAAGTCATGCAAGATTAACGCTAACGTGATATACGGTATAACCAACCGACACGATTTTTCTCGCCTGTCAGATCTAAGAAGTAACCGTGGCTATTCTACAGAATCTTATTCTGATAAGATACAAGGATTTTTCCAGTTATTCATTCAACTAGAACATACAATGTATAAGGACTCAAGGGACTGCAGTGAATGTGATCTGGCCTTTAACCGTCTCTTCCAAAAAGAATCACACCTCCCACTTACCCTTAATCATCTTGGCAAATCCGGTACACATTGGTGGGGAAGAGTAAACAGGAATGACTTTTTGTGCGATATCTGAAGTTGCATCAATATATGGTTGTATCAAACTCTACCACGTTTATCTCACTGATATTCTTTGTATAGTTAATGTTGTGTAATTGAATGAAGGATGAGAAATACGGCATTCTATTAGCAGCTTCACAATGGGGCACGTGACGTAAAAACTGCCCTTCTTCTTCTCTAAACATCCAGCTATCTACTATTCCAATATTATATCTATTAAAGATACCCCATAGTGCATCTTGTTCCCATGCATGGTGTACATCCTTATCTGGAATATTCACGTTGTACCAATCTCGCAAAAATTGCTTGGTATAATCATTGACTTTGCAAATATAAAAGCCAGCACACGGTAAGTGATCCCCCCATGGTTTACTGTTCAAGAATACAATATCATTTTTCGCATATGGCCCAATGAACTCCTCTATTGACTTTTCAAAATCTTTAAATATACAATCGCTATCAATGTACACTATGTAATCATACTTTTCCTGCGCCACATGTAATGTACTTAATAACTTTGCCCATGACGCATGTCGTAGTCTACGAGTAACAGGGTTTTTACAGTTTAAGATACTATGTTGGTCTTTGTGCATTAAGTAGGGCCTGTAATATAAGAAATCGTAGTTATATTTTTTACAATACTCATAGTTGATAGCGGCTGCCAGTGAATTATAATCTGCTGTAGCATATGTAGTTGAAAGGTGTCTGTTATCAGACATGATAACACAAATGCGACTCATTTATGATTATGGCGAATATTATAATGCCGGATATGCATATGATCGTATAATCTATTCTTATCCACGCGTTAAAACCCTTAACTTATTATAATATATATATATATGATCTTTTATAATGAGAAAGGTGCACGTATTGATCATTTTAACATTGAAAGGGAGGAACAAGACCAAGCTGCTACATATATATCCCCGGATTCAGTTGTCCTTGAGCTCGGTGCACGATATGGTACAGTATCATGTATAATTAGTAAAAAACTTAATAATCCAATGAATCTGCTCGCAGTTGAGCCAGATGAACGTGTATGGAGTGCCCTCGAATCAAATATGATAAATAACAGGTGTCAGTTTAATATTCTCAAAGGTGTTATTTCACGTACACCAGTTATTTTAACAGAAAAAGAGTCATGGAATGGGTATGCTACAAAGTCTGTACCTGCACTAACATCAAGTATCACCGCGTTTACACTAGAAGAGGTTGAGGAAAAATATGGTATCACATTTAATACACTTGTGGCAGATTGTGAGGGGTTCCTTGAAACCTTTCTAGACGAAAACCCAAAATTATACGACCAGCTGAACCTTATCCTATTTGAGAAAGATTACCCTTTAGTATGTAATTACGATAAGATTATACAGATGTTGAGGCAAAAAGGTTTTCGTCAACTAGTTACGGGTTTCCATGAGGTCTGGAAAAAATAGTTCGCAATTATAAAATACAACTTTCAGAAGAGATTATCATTCGGCTTCTTGCAGCAAATATATGGGCTTTGCCATATTATAAACAGCGTGACTTATGGACTTCTGATATTGAGGGGGTTCTTAGTAGATTAGAGAGTAATAAATAACCTAGATGAAACGATATCTATTCAACGATACTATCTGACTAGATATTTCTGTAGAGTAATCCGCAAAAGTGACGTACATGTGATTGGCTATGGTGCGGCCGGTACGACCGAAAAACCGAATGAATAAGTACGTGATGTCCGTTGAAAACCCCGTGGATGCGGTCCAAATCCATGATGACGCAATTGCAGCACGCAAGGCGCGGGATGCGTCAGAGCCCCTACTCCAGGAGAATCCGAACCGGTTCGTGATTTTCCCCATTCAGCATCATGATCTATGGAAGATGTATAAGGATCACGTCTCTGTCTTCTGGCGCCCTGAGGAGGTTGACCTGTCAAAGGATGGAAGGGATTGGGCCCGGCTGTCCGATGGGGAGCGCCATTTTATTAAACGAGTTCTCGGTTTCTTTGCTGGCAGTGACGGAATCGTGATGGAGAATCTGGGTCAGCGATTCATGAACGAGGTCCAGGTGCCAGAGGCGAAGTTCTTCTACGGGGTACAGCTCATGCTAGAAACCATCCATTCAGAGATGTATTCGCAGCTCATTGACACGTATATTGACGATCGCGTGGAGAAGATGGATATCCTACAGTCTATCCAGACCGTGCCATGCATTCAGAAAAAGGCGGATTGGGCTATGTCGTGGATTCAGACTGAGGAGGCGGATTTCGCCACGCGGCTCATGGCGTTTGCGGCGATTGAGGGGGTGTTCTTCAGCGGGGCGTTCTGCAGCATCTTCTGGCTCAAACAGCGTGGGATCATGCCTGGTCTCACGGCGTCTAATGAGTTCATCAGTCGTGATGAAGGTCTGCATACGGACTTCGCCTGTTTGCTGTACTCCAAGTGCCGGAATCGCCTTCCTGTGGACCGCGCACACCGGCTCATGCAGGAGGCCGTGGCGATTGAGAAAGAGTTCATCCTGGAGGCGTTACCGTGCTCTCTGATCGGCATGAACGCTGCACGGATGGCTGAGTATATTGAGTTTGTGGCGGATCGGTTGCTGGTATCGCTGGGCTATCCGAAGACGTGGAATACAGCCAATCCATTCCCATGGATGGAGCGTATCTCATTGGAGGGCAAGGACAACTTCTTTGAGAAGCGGGTCACGAACTATGCACTGGCGGGTGTTGGTGTGGAGGCATCCAAGATGGCGTTTTCTCTGGATGAGGACTTTTAAGCCTGGGCGTGGAGGAATTTTTAAGTATGGAAAGCTTAACTGTTGACATCTTATCAGTAATGATCTAATGTCAACACTTAGTTTTGGAGTATTGTCAACCATCTAGTTCTGGTTGCAGCAGCCGGGATTAGTTATTGCCGGGGCACCGCTGGCCGGCTGCACCAGGTAGGGGGTGCGGCCCTGTTTGTAATCTACGAATGTAGTCTGCGGTACTGTTTGCTCATTTGAGAGCCGCATAGTGGGATTCTGAACGCGTCCGCCGGCAATCGCCTTGCATTTGATCCGGTATGTGCGGAAACTCTGGTCGTTGCTGTTATCCAGTGGCATTCTTCTGGTAATGACTGCCATTTTTAGTGGGCCTATGGTCTAGGTCTTGCTTAAACCATATAGGGGCATGGTATAGTAAGATGGAATACGGTGGGAAGTGTTCACTATGCGGTGAAGGCGGGCATCGTGCATCTCGGTGCCCTGATCTATGTGACCCTCTGCGGGAGGGTTTCTTCAAAGGCGGAGGGAGAGGCGGGGGTGGTGACTGTGATGACCACGATCACGATGACCGTGTAAAACTTGAACAGATGGTCGGTGCCGGTGTACCAGTAGTACTACGACGAACATGGAACACACACACAGAGGGCATCACTCTCGTTCAGCTGCAATCTCGCGGAGACAGCATCAGTCAGCTGAAACTGCAATTCTCTCCACATGTCGCTTCATACGCTGCTCGGCGACACTCTGCAATTCTCTGCAGAATCTAACTAGCATTGTGACTGCCGGCCTCTACGGAGCCGGATTCTCTATGCTGACAGCGACAGGCCCAGTAGGCTCTGGCCTCTATTTCTCTACGGTGACCGACACCGGCTGCCCATCTGTACACGTAACACTTGTAGAGATGGTCAATGGATCCGTTGCTGGTACCTACAAAATGACCCTCATGACGGCTGCGGATTGGCGATTCATGTTGGCCGATACGTGGTTCCTGGATGATGTGATTTACGTCATGGCGTTTGGGACACCCGCGTGCGTCTTTATCGGATTCGGGGCGCAGATATACACGACAGAGGAGGCACGGATGACACAGGAGTTGGTTGCACTGACTACTTATCTGCGCTCTAACGGTCGTGTGGGTTGTCTGATTCCCGCTATTGTGCCGGCACAGGAATTTTCCGTTGACCGGTTCACGGTGAGCTTCTGTGAAGCGGCCTTTCAGCATCTGTGCAATACGCTGCTGTTACCGGAGCTGGGGTGTGATGAGGCTGTTGCACTTTCTGCAGCTATAGTAGGGGAATGAGTAACTGTCGCGGGGGGATTGGCCCGACGATGCAGTCGCAGCTATCTAGTTCCGAATTACTGTCAATCACACGGGATGCAACCGCGTTTTTTGGCCGGCGGCCTCAGCAGCGGTTTCGGTCAGCATCGGAGGCACAGGCGTACCGCAAAATGCTGACGATCGCTGCTGGTGTGAATGGTCCGGGGCCGGTTTCAGCAGTGGTCATAACCCTGCAGACGGCAGCAGCATGCCCACGGCCAGTTACACGATCTGTTGCACCGATTATAGAAGAGCGAAACATAGAGACAGAAGAATACACAGAGATTGAGGAGGAAACAGTGGAAGATCTCTCAGTGGATATAGTACCCGTCCCTGCAGTTACGGAGGCAGTGGCTCGCGAAGCGCGCATAGATGCGCTATGGGAGCTGCAGACATATACGGCTCCAGCGCCAAAAACGGCCACGGCACCTGGGTTCGGTGGATCAGGCAGCTTATCAGGCGATATCGCAGAAGGACTGTCTGGCCCTGTTACGATCAAGCCGTTTTCGCAGATGAATCCTATGAGAGCCGGGGGCCAGACAACTTGATGCGCAGGATATCCACCTGTGTGCGCTTGGTTTTGAGGAGTTCGGGAAACTCGGCAATAACACGCTCCAACAGGGCACGCCGGTGCTCTAGCACGGTGAGGCGCCAGGCCTCTTGATCTTTCATAACGGGTCTCGGTGGCATCGTACCTGGCCTAGGTAGCACTGGATTGCTGGGTCATTTTTTCAGCCATGATCTGCTGCCAGTTATCATAGAGATTGATGCGCGGTTCGGACTTTGGATCGGACCAGATAACCGTGCCAATTGCAGTCGGCTTCTTCATATCATATGTATATGCTGTGGACGTGATCGGGTCCACAAGATAGACAATTCCGCCAATTGACAATTTGTAATAGGTTTGCTCCATCGTACTGTGGCGGATGTGACGTGGTGACCCCAGTCACATTTTCAGTGCATGCGGCGGTTCTTGACAGCGTCTTCTGAGGGATAGACCCACTCATCATCCAGACGATATCGCCATTCGGTGCGCCCGTTGATCTTCCGTACATACAGAGGTCGGGGGCGCAGCAGGTATCCGCGCTCTTTACGACTCAGGGTTTCTGTGTCTGCCACCCGATAGGTGCCGTCGCGTTGCCATAGGTCGCTGGGGTCCATATCTTCGCGTGCAATCGTGCACAGCATGAGCCCGAAGGAGGCGAATAGTGCCCAGTAGCAGACCATCATTACGGCGTCGTTGTAGGCTTCCATTTTGATTGTTAGTGTCTTGCTTCTTTTGGGTAGCGGCTACATGTGACCGCTCACTTTTGCTGCCAAAAAGTTGGCACCCCATGGCTGCCTGACTATGACCAGTACGAACTGACATTATGTCTGTGTGTGTGACTTGTAAGACTACTCTGGGCTTGACCCGGATTCATGGCGATGGTATTTGCCCTGTGCGTGCTTCCTTCTGGTGCTCACAATGCGGCTGTTACGGTCATCGCCCCGCTGAATGTGATGAGGTAACACATGTTACAAGACCCCGGAATCTGGAAGACCTGATTCCGGCGGATGTGCGTGAACGTTGGGGGATTGAAACGGCGACCCCGATTGTATGGTCGTGGCCGACCCTGGATGATCAAGAGCGGGAGATAGCGGATATCAATACGATTGAGGTGCGCTATCGGGATGGCAAGATGGATGCAAAAATTCGGGAAGTGATGCGTTCGCTAAAGGTGCCGACTGTGCACAAGATGGACGGCAATATTCAGAAGTTGCGGGAGTGGGCTGTGCGGAATGGAAAAAAGGTGCGCATAGTTCAGGAGAAATGAACCGGGCGGAACTGTTCAGTGATAAGGCGATGGGATACTCAGATCAGATGCCGCAGCTTGGTGGCTGGTCATTCAATGGCTATCGTGTGACTGACTCTCTTTTGCCTGGCATGAAGGAGGATCTTGCACGCATGTCTGGTGGTGCTCGGAAGGCACAGAGGGGCGGTAATGCGCCTGGGGCACCTATGAAGAAGAACCCTACAGAATCACGGACTGCTGGAAACTCTATAGAATTATGGGGTACTGTACAAACGCTTAACTATAAACAGCCAGAGGAGGTTAAGGAGGTAGGAAACTTGGGGAAATTTAACGGGGGAGAGTATCAAAGTGGTGTACAGGTGACTCCCAAGAAGGGCCTTGGACCTGGCCTTGGGAATGCTGGTATGCTACCTGGTGAGGAAAAGCCTGCACCTGGTGCACCCAAGAAGAAACTCCAGTTTGGTGGTAGTCGCAAGACCCGTAAGGGTGGTCGTAAGACTCGCAAGGGGCGTCGTGCGATCAAAAGCTTCCTGAATATCCGCGTTACTGGCCGGATACGAATGAAGCAGCGTCATCGCCAATAAGCGCTGCCTTTCCTGCATGGATCTTACAGTACTCTGATCCCTCATGTTTGGAGTTCTTACATTGCCCTGCCTTGGTGTGCCCCCAGATGCAGCGTTGACCATCGGGGGCGGCACCGGCCTTACGACCACGACCTGCTGTTTTTTGTTGTGGCTGTTCTTGCTGTTGCTGTTCATTCTTTTCACTAGACCCCTCATGCGCTATACTAGAATTCGCGGCGAGCCATGCTGCAATAAACGCTGCGCCTTTGTGGCTCAAAATAACGCTCAAAAAATCCTCATATATAGAAGCAGCCATTGCTAATATACACTCTCTACATGGTTTAGGTCATTTTGCAAGTTGGATGAACAGGGCGATACCGACAAGTGATAGAAAAGTCGTTGTAACGATCGCCGGTGTTGTGACGAGGGGCTGTGTGGGATTTACAAATAACTCCGTCGGCATAACCGGATGTGTCTGAGTCGCAGGGGGGGGAGGCGGAACCTCGTAATCGCCCGGCTTACCAGGAATATCTGGGCGGCGTGGCCGATACGCGCGTACCCGTGCCGTCTGTTCGCGGTGCCAGGCAACGGCCTGCTGGAGAGCCGGCGATATCATCTGCGTTGGGCGGGTATAAAGAAATCTCGGCGGGTTTGGTTAGGATGTCCAATCTGAAGGCGAAGTTTGAGAAGATGAAACCACCCACGGCGGAGGAGGCAGCGGCGATGGATGCCAGCATTCGTGAGAATAAGCGCTCAGTCGGTGCACGTGCCATGGTCAATGCGATCCGCGACTGTCGGGCACGTGGTTTGTCGCCGGAGGAGATTGAGAAGGAGTTGGCGGAACAGAAGGCGGCTTACCCGCGCCTGTTTGCGATGGTGAACGACCCAGGACACTCGGAGGTAATGCTGAACGCCATGCTGGCGCAGCTGGAGGCCGTGGAAGCGGGGTCCGCAACGACGCACAATGCGTCGGTGGTGGTGGGGACGATGCTCGTGAACTCCTTTGTCCGACCAAAGCTGGGAATGGAGCAAGTGCCTCTTCCAGATTCTGCGCAACAACGGCCTCTAGAGTGAGCCCTTCGTACCGCGGATTCTGAGGAATGCGGTGACGGCGACACCAGTCACGACTGCACTGGATATTTTCTGTCAATAGCGCCTTGACCTGGCTTCTGGATGGAGTTCGGATAAGATTGAGTGTTAGCTCTATCTTATTGAACTGTTGGGCCTCAAGTGTTTCCTGAATCTGTTGGATGGGTACTAGCCAGGCCTCTGAGTATGGCGGATTCTCAAACAGCCGATCCCAGCCCTCTGGTGCGTCCGTAGCCGTGAGCTGTTCCAGGAAGCGGGGAATCCATGTTGGTATATGTGGATGCAGCCCTTGGCCGATCCAGTAACGCTCGGAATTGGCGGGACGGCTGCTCTGTAACTTGACGATCCCCGTACGGGTGAAACAAGCAGCCAACATCCATAGGAGCTCCAACGTGGCACGGTTCTTCGTGTCAAAGATCTTGAGGATCATCGTTCCGCCTACCTTCAGGGTGTTCAGACCGGCCAGCGCTTCCGCGATCAGCAGGCGTTGCACCGTATTCTCCTGGCCGTTGAAGTCCGCGCTGAAGTCAAATCCGCCGTCTGCTGTGTACAGATCAACGCGACCCGCGGTCTCCGCAAATGCAGCCTGATTTGCCAGGCTGTAGAGATTGCCCGTGCCATCTGCACCATACGTGATATTGACTGCAGGGTGCCGATTCAGGAATGCCTGCGACTTGCGCCAACCTGGGACGGCCTTGTCAGTAGAGCGCAGCGTCATAGCAGTCATTGGGATCATGTGACCCGTGCGTGCCTGAATCGCCTCCAGGAATCCACCGGGTCCCTCTGCACTGTGGGCAGTGGCCTTCACGGTTTCGGGGGATAAGCCTAACAGATCCCACAGCTCAATCATCTTGAAATAAGAGCGGGAGAGTGGCTGGATAGCAGCCAGCGACTTATGCATGCGGCGCTGTAAAGAGAGAAATACGTACTCATAGGGATTTGTGATCTTCTTGACATCGTCCCATTGATTTTCGGGGGCGACGCGGTCAATCTCATCTTTAATACGGTTCACAGCATCGTGGAGTGGAGTGTGGAGTTGGAGAATGCCGTGACCGGTAATCGGGCTCTGGGCGGGACTCTGGAGCTGTGGGCTCAGGGGTTCTAGCCAGTGAATGTGGTTGTCCATAGTGGTCTGGTGTGGGCGACTGTTTAGGCAGTCAACCTTGGTCGCATTTGAGTCTTTACGAAAGCTTTCTCACTTCACTTATCTCAGACCAAATATAGTCGTCTTTTCCCAGCGGGGTTCGCCAGTCTGGTCCATAGGTCTGCTCCAGTAGAGCGGTTGGGTTGCGCGGCATAGCGACGACATATCCATGGAACTCCATCGGTTTTGTAGGGAAGATATCCGTTGCTGCATACAACAGATCACCGTCCCATCGTAGCAGAATGTCCGACCCACGGGGCTCGTAGAAATAGATATCAAACGGCCCAATGCCATTGTAGTCCAGTTGCAGAATATCGGGTGTACTGTTGGTCACTTCGAGGTCGGATGCTTGTTCTACACGACGGAGAATGGCATCGCGCTGCGACTTCGGGGCTAACATATCCACATCATCGTCGCCATAGATGAAGTTGCCTTCGCGAACGATACCAAGGAGTGTACCGTAAAACGGGATCAGGTCAAAGTGCTGGAGCCAGAAGAGGACACGCTTATACAGGAAAGCCAGTTCTGTGGGGTGTTTTTTGGTGCCGGCCATCTCTACTTAGGACGGTGATGGCCTATATGAGAGATTAATGCTGCAGGAATCGGCTGATAGTCAGCGCATAGAACAGAATCAGCGTCCAGTTCAGCATCAGACCCTTGCTCTGGGTGAAGTCGGTGCGCAGCGTGGTGTCACCAATGGCTACATACAACGGTAGGTGCGGCCCTAGTTCCTTGATAGCAGCGGTAGGAGGGAGTGCACCTTCGTAGATGTTGATTCGGTCGGTGCCACGAGTCATCGTGCGAGTGAGCGCTATGCCAGTCATGTCTCCATACAGTCGGCTACCAGTCGCATCTAGCAGAGCGATCGTATCTGGGCCTGTGTAGGTGGTAATCACGTGCGCCGGGTCGGCTGCGGCCGGATCATGGACAATGCGAACACCCTTTGCTCGTGCTTTGAGTGCTAGGCGGTACTCTATGATGTTGACTGGTATGCTCTCTGTGCCTCCAACAATGTGCGCTAAGTGAATGCGTGGCGTGGGTTCTAGCGCCACCAGATATTCGGTGATATCAGTCTCAGGGCCCGTGGCAAATGAACCCGCAATTTCTAGGAGAGCTTCCGCTGCATCGTTTGGTAGTGGCACGGTTCCCTGGATCATCAGCGACTGTGTGCGGAGGAGTTTGCGTTTCTTGGTAACTGGGTCCGCGCGTGCTTCTACGACGGTCACTTGGAGAGCGGGGTTCAGGGTCTTCAGCAGCAGGGCTGCATACAAGCCATTGGGGCCACCGCCGACGATGACTATGTTCTGTTTCTGTTCGGTATGCGGTGCGTTACCGATGAACCATTGACGGGCTAGGCGTACAGGGTCTGACGCATTTGTTACTGGTCGGTATCCACCTACTTGGACGCCAGCAACAAAAGAAGCATACAACGGTGCAAGCTCTTGACCATGGTCTTGCATCGTTTGTAGGAAGTTTGTGTAGACGCTGCGAAGAGCGGCTTTCATCTATGTTGGATAGTTATGTTTGTGTTATGATTATGTTCTTTTTATGGTGTTGATGTTATCACTCATCCACAAGCTGGATCTCCGTTAGTGCCGAGCACTAACGTTGCTACTGCTAGTTGATTACTCATCAACTAGCTGAATCTCCGCAAATGCATGCATTTGCGTTAATGCCGCTTGTGGACTACTCGTCCACAAGCTGAATCTCAAGCTCAGGCAGATCCTCCGTTGCCATGACGTCCGGCCCCATTGGTGGGAGTGCAGCGGGCAGGCGCAGATCCACCTGACGACAGCCAGGGGCCTCCTTGACATCCAGCAGCTGCTCCACCTCCGCCTGTGCCAGGGTCGGGGCGCGTTCCACTGTCTTGCGACTAGGCGGCGCCGTGTTCATGAACTCCAGTAGCGCGGCCTCATCCAGCAGCACCTGCGTGAAGCTCGTACCACCACGGATCGGCTGACCGGTCATGATGTTGGCAGACACACCCGTGACTGGGTCCATCTCACCGAACAGTGCGGCGCTCAGCATGATCTTCTCCGTCTGCTCAAACGATGCCTTCGCCAGCGGACCGATCTTATTCTTCTTGTTAACACCGATACGGTCGGCCGACATCATCCGGCCACGATTGCAGATGGCATCACAGAGAATGGATACGTGGCGGTAGTTGACAGGTGCGGCCTGCTCAAACAGACTGAAGATCTCACGGAACAGCACCTGACGGGCAGCCTCAATACCCAGATTGTCGTAGATATCGTGGATGTGGTTGCTGACAAGCTTGGTACCGTCTACATCCGGGTGAATCATCACATCCAGGAAGTTCGTGCCGAAGGTGTCCAACACGAACTGCTCCACGGGTTCATACTTGCCGTCATTGGCCGGATTGCGCTCATACACCTCGTCCGTAATCTTGCGATAGCTGACGGCGCGGAGACCAGGGAGGCCACGCACCAGCGTCTGTGTCAGAAGCTTGGCCTGGAGCTGCTTGATCGCGGCGAGGCCATCCAGAGCATTTGCAGTCTTGGCGAACGTGGGGCGAATACGGAATATCATACGGTTGGAGTTGTGGTCCGTGTAAGTAACTGCGGCCTCGGGATACTGGGCGCGAATCACGAAGTGGAGGTCCTCCATCGTGATGTTCTTGTTGAACATCTTCTCACGGTCCAGCTCCAGGCGAACAATCCAAGGGCTCTTCTTGGTGTCATCCGTCTCCTCCTCCTGCTCAAAGGCGCCGAAGAAGGAGAGCCAGTCCTGATCATCCGCGATCATGGACTCCGAGTCGCGGGGATCGTAGTAGATGCGGCTGACAGTGACCAGATCCTTGAGCGTTGTGAATTCCATCTCCTGTGCCAGACGGCGAGCTGCATCCTTGGAGCCGCGGATATCCTTACGGAGGTAGATGGTGAGCGACGTAGCCTTGGGGTTCTGAGTGACCTTCAGGAGTTCCTTGAGACGGGGAACACCTCGGGTCATACCAGACTTGGCTGCTACACCGGACAAGTGAAAGGTGTTAAGAGTCATCTGCGTAGTGGGCTCACCCAAGCTCTGTGCGGCAATGATACCCGCCATCTCACCGGGGGCAACCCAGGACTTCATGTGCTTGACCACGATCTGCTCCGCGAGCCAGTCAAAGGCGGCACGGGTGAACCCCTGGCCCTGGATGTCACGGGGATTCAGATGGTAGCGGAGAAGTGCGGCCCAGAGACGGTTGTCGGGGCGGGTGCTGGCCAGAATGCGGTCAATGCACTCCAGGACGTGGGCACCGGTGACGGGTGTGCCCTTGCCAGGCTCCAGGTTCAGCTGGACGATGGCGTTCGCAATCAGACGGGGCAGATGCACCGCGGACTGCACCATCTTGTCAACGCGGCCGGCCCAGACATTGTTCACGAGCATGTCACGATCCGCGAAGATGGCTGACAGATGTGCCTGCGACTTCTCAGCACCGACATCACTGACTGCGAACTTGTCGCGGATTTCGCTGTCGCTCAGACGTGCAAGGCCAATGGGCTGGTTCTCAATCTTCGTGGCGCTCGTCCCGTCGTCGCCGTACGCGAACTGGACAATGATACCACCGGCATCACGAACAGATCCGTCGTGATACGTCATCAGATCCTCCATTGTCTTGACGAGCTGGCGCTGCATGTAACCGGAATCGGCGGTTTTGACGGCGGTATCAATGAGACCCTCACGACCCGTCATGGCGTGGAAGAAGAACTCCGCGGGATTCAGACCCTTGACGAATGAGCTCTCAATGAAGCCACGGGCGTCGGCACCGTCATCGTACCGCTTGAAATGGGGGAGCGTACGATCCTGGAAGCCATAGTTGATGCGCTTGCCCTCAATGGACTGCTGGCCCAGGAGCGCAATCATCTGGGCAATATTGAGGTCTGAACCCTTGGAACCGCACTTCACCATGTTAACCATGCGGTTGTTCGCCACGAGGGAACGGAGACCCGTCTTGCCCGCAGCGGAGATGGCCTTGTCCAGCGTCTGGAAGATCTTGCCCTCAAACTCCTCCTGGTTCGTGCGCCCCGACGTGTTATCAAAGAGACCCATATGCACCTGGAGCTGGAGGCTCTCAATCTTCTTCTTGAGCTCAACGGACTCACCCGCGATCGTGTTGAGCGTCTCCGTGTCGGCAATCAGATCCGACAGGCCCACGGAGAAACCGGAGTTCTGCAAATAGGCGGCCACCACGGCCTGGAGGGAATCCAGGAAGTCAACTGTCATCTCGGGGCTGAAGTCATTGTAGAGAATGTGGATCAGTGCCTTGTCAAACACGTCGCCGTCCAGAATGCCCTGCTGGATAACACCGTTGTTGATAACGACGTAGTTGTCATCGCTCTTTCCCTTCTTCTCGTCCCACATCTTGTTGCCCATCGCGATGTGCACGGCGGGCAGAAGTGCAGAAACCACCTGCTGACCGGACCAGAGGGGAACGGGATCGGTCTTGGCGGGAGGGGGCATACGACCGTCCCAGCGCTTGCTGTGCACCAGGAGGTTCATGAACTCACGACGGGTGAAGAACTCCGTGGGGCGCGTGAGCCGATTTACGCCGACCAGCGTGTCCTGCACCACCGACACGAGGGGCTTGGACAAACGCGGGCTGATGAGCTGTTTGGGAACCGCGGCGATTTCGCGGAGCTCGGTGGCCGCCTCTACGGACTGCGGCACATGCATGTTCATCTCTGAAATTCATCTTACACATCTGCTCCAGATGAATTAGCCCACGCGGTTTCCCGCTGGGTTGGACTATACCTTGAGCAGCATCGGGTTGGTTAGACCGTCATTTGCTACCCGCTACCATCTAGTCTCTGAACCTTCTCCTTGGCCTACCATAACGGCATTAGGAGCTTGGCTGCGGATCCCCGATTTCGGTGCTGCGTGCACCTCATCCACTGCGTTTTTCCCATACCCCCAGTCTTTCTCTGGGGCCAGTTGCCGCTTTCGCGGATGCAACCTTGGGAGCAATGGCTTTACGGATTTCCCGAACAATTTGGAAGCGTTGCTGTCGCTTGGATATGTGAAATGGTATCTGAAGAGGGTGTACTGCATAAGGACATCAGGAATTCTTTGGCACGGGCTACCAGTTCATCTGTGCTCTCGGTCTTTCCAGCAAACCGAGCAGCCTGATTACCTGCTTTCACTAGGACCAGATTCTTGCGAATCGTGATGTATTGGTCCAGGTTACTTGTGTCAATAGAAACGCCTGCGAAGCGAGCTGCCTTCAATGCGTTGTGTTGAGACTGAGCGTTTGAGGAACGCTTTGCCTTAACATCATCAGAGGCGCTGGCTACCTTCATGCTAGCAGACATGCGGGCACGCGTGTCGGCGCTGCGGAAATCGCAGCCCCCGCGAGGTCGTGGTTGACCGCGTGGAGGTACTTCTACAGTTGCAATTGTATGGAAGTCTTTGGCACCACCGGTGGTCAGATTGAGCCCAGTAGGATATGTGCATCCCTGCTGGTCAATCCAATACCGTTCGCGGTCGTCCATAACTCCAATATCACATACCTCAAGTTCATGATATGTGAATGCCTCTGTACCGTATTGCCGAATGGCGTTATACAGACACGATGACTGAGATGGCTTCGTGTTGCAAATTGCATTGCTGCAGTGCTCTGCGAAGCGTCGGCGAATGCCATATGGGCGATACTTGCCCTTATTCAGTCTATGCGTAACTGTTTGCCCAACATACTGCTTGCCTGATTCTGTATGCTTAATGCAGTAGATTACTCCCTTCACAAGAGTCCTATCAGTCAGAACTCTCTCCGTAATCGGAATCTCCACAGCCATTATGCCATAGATTTCCACGATTGCTTGGATACCATCAAGTTTGGCGACAACTAGGCGGTTATATCGGAGCTGGGCCCATGCAAAGCCCAGCCCACGATGGGGCTTACACTGTTAGCCCAGTAAGGTGCATCCCACAACCTTACTGGCAGCCACCTGTTGGAGACAAGATTCTATCTCCGTCGAAGTCCGCGTTATACGGCTTCGTCACTGACACGTTCAACCGGAACGTGGAATACGGCAGCACACGCACACGGTGGCACATCATGGACATGCGGTGCAGCGATGGCTGACGGTTAAAGAGCACTGGATCGCCGTCCAGGAGGTGACGGTTCACCACATCGCCCTCGTACAGCTGGATGGTCTTCGTATTCACGTGCTTGAGTGAAATCATGCGGCCATCGGCGCGCTGTACAGACTTCGCACCAGGATACGTGTCAGGGCCGTTCTGCACCAGTGCGTACATGCGGTCAATGTTGAATCCCGTGACGCGCTCAGGGAAGGTGAGGTTCATCGCGACCTTCATCGGCACACCGAGCTCCTCAACAGAGATGTTGGGATCCGGCGTGATAACGGAACGGGCGGAGAACTCCACGCGCTTACCCTGCAAGTTGTTACGGATGCGACCCTCCTTGGTGCCGAGACGCTGCTGGAGGGACTTGAGGGGGCGACCCGAGCGCTGGGCCGACTGGGCCACGCCTGGGATTTCGTTGTCAACGAAGGTGGCGATGTGATACTGCACGACCGCCGTCCACTCATCAATGGCCTTCTTCTTAGCGCCCTTGGCGATCAGGCCAGCCAAGTGACTGTTGGTGTTGATGATGTCAATGAGCTTCTGGGTCAAGTCATCCTCCGAACGCTGGTTGTTGTCCTGGAGCACAGAGGGGCGGACCTGAGGAGGGGGGATGGCGAGCACCGTGCACATCATCCAATCGGGGCGACACCACATGCGACTGAAGCCCATGAAGTCCACATCCTCGTCACTGATACGGCGGAGAAGACGGTGCACGTACTCTGGCTCCAGGAAACGACGCACATCCTTCGTCTCATCTGGAGTGCCCTCGGCACCAGGAACGGCGACACCCTTCCACTCAGCCACGATGCGACACAGTGATTCATCGTGATAGCGGTGGGGCTGACGCGCACCACAGCCGTCCTCCGTCTGCTCACCACAGCGGGTCACCTCCTTACAGGCCGTGAGCACCGCCTTCCAGCGATTCTCGCCCTTGAGGCGGCGGATAGACTTCGCGGTCTCCTTATTGATGAGGAGCTTGGCGCACTTGACGCAAACACAACGCAACACCTTGAGCAGTACATCATAGAACTGGATGTAGTACATGGGTCGGGCGAGTGCATAGTGACCGAAGTGACCGGGGCACTTGTGATTGTTCTGGCCACATGTGCGGCAGAGCTTACCATTTTCCAGCACACCCATGCGTGGATCAGACAGGCCCCCGATCTTACCCTCCTGCGTGCTGCGAGATGTGATCTCGGCAACGGAACGGCGGGTGATTTCATCAGGGCTGAACACCCCGAACTGGATGCCCACAATCGCCTCGGTTTCTGAACTGTGAGAAAGAGTTGGCATACCTGATATGTCTTGACCTTTTTAAGCGCAGGTGTCCGCGGTTGTCACCTTTGTTGGTTTTGGGTTCCGGTCTTTAGAGGATGTTTTCACGAATGATGATGCAACGACGCACAGCTGCAGCGCAAAAAATCAATACAGACCCTTCTCTACAGAAACCGACGCTTACAATGAAACAATGGGTACCATATCACGACGATGAGATTATCAAACGGATATCTCTTCCTGATGTTGATATGGATGTTGTTCCACGGAGACTATTTTGTACATGGCATACACATGATACACCTCCAATCATGACTGCTAATCTTAAGAAAATAGCAGAGGCTCATCCCGGATTTGAATTAGGGCTATATGACCTGGATGAATGTAGGGCCTTTCTTAGTACATATTTTACGAATGAAGTTGTTAGTGCATGGGAAGAACTAGCACCGCACTCATACAAATCAGATATATGGAGATTTGCGGTATTATATGTGCACGGTGGTATATATTTTGATGTTAAATTTATACCAATTGATGGTTTCTCATTTGAGGAGTTTATCGGACCACGTGATATTATATGTCGTGATCTGGAGGGCAATTGTCCAACGAAAGGTATAACCACTGGCATTATGGCTGTTCGCCCGCGTTGCCCGTATTTGTTGGATGCAATAAAGAAGATCTGCTTCAATGTACGTGTACACAATTATGCGCTAAATTCGTTGCAGGTCACCGGCCCATGTCTTCTGGGTCTTGTATTCCCAGATAATACTATATGTGAGATGAAAATTAGCCCGCGACTAGCAAATAACACCAACCTTGTATATTGGAATGGTAGAAGTATTCTTGCTGGTTATGCAGAGTATCGTTCCGAACAGTCTGCACAGGGGAATTCCTATTATATGGATTTATACGGTAAGCGTAAGATATTCAACCCCGTAGAGATCCCCAAAATTGTACATGGTGCTAGTGTCACTGGATGGGAAAATCGTGTCTATACTATGGAAGAACGTAGGGCCTTTATTGCGAAGAATTTCCCAGAAGCTGTACTGAAGGCATATGACTCGTTTGAGTGCAAGGAAGCGCTATTCTGTTATTGTGTGCTCTACCTGGAGGGAGGTGTGTATATGGACCCATGCTATCAGAAAGCGGCTGCAGACATTCTAGATCAGTTGTGGGCTGAAAAACGTGATGTATTTGTCCTCGCCGAAGGAGGGTGCATCCATCATAGTTTTGTTATGTGTAGGCCAAGAGATCAGCGACTGAGATGTGCTATATGGCGGATCGTGAAAGAGGGTGTGGATGAATTACATAACTATTTTAATCGTGACGATCTTGGTGTTGATAAGATGCCATATGTGTACATGGGGGCAACAGGTGTTATTCAACGACGTAGAGGTGGGACCCGTGTCCTGTTTAAAGAGTCAGATACGCCAGTTGAGTAAAGATGTCTAAGCGCGGATGGTGGAAAACAGCCGGTGCTACTTCTTCTTCTAACATGACTGATATGCCGATATTGAGGTCAGGAGTTCATGTAGAGGAATCTTCTGATGTACCGCATATGATCTATCAGACATGGGAGACACATGATCTACCTCTGCGAATGAGGGCAGCCGTCGCAGCAGTAGTTGCCGCAAATCCAGGGTTTGGTCATCGTATATTTGACGCAGCTGAGCGTCGTGCATTCTTGGCCGAATATTTTACAGATGCTGTAGTTGATGCATACGATGCACTAGTACCAGGGGCATATAAGGCGGATCTGTGGCGGTATTGTCTGTTATACTTGTGGGGCGGTTACTATTTGGATATTAAGTTTGAACCCGTTGATGGCTGGTCGCTAAAATCGCTGAAGGGGGTAACATACGTGCTGGATAATGCTGAAACCTTTCCAGGAGTGAGTCATGGCGTATATAACGCATTTCTGATGGCGCGACCAGGGTGCCCGCATATGCGCGCTGCTATTGTTGCATCTATAAAGAACATACAAGCCCGATTTATCGGGGAAATTTCGCTGGATATTACGGGGCCAAGTATCTTTGGTAAGATTATTGCACGGGATGCATGTACACTGTATTGGGATCTATCGCGTGTTGTAACACTGGACTGCCATCGCCCTCTGTTGCGTGTGTATGATGGTTATCGTGATGATTGTGCGGCTGCGGGGATTATACATTTTTCAAAGATGTGGCCTACAATGGTCTATGTGGGTCAGGACCCTGCCCATACCAATAAGTCTGTTGCCCGTATTGTTGAGGAAAGAAATAAGATAAGTGATAGGGTTGTCGCTATGAATGAACAATAATGTTCTGACGTGTTATCTCAGGACTAGGTCAAAAAGTGACTGTAGCGGTCAACGACTTATATGGGTCGTACGATGAGTCTCCGTGTAGTTGTTGGGCCAATGTTTGCTGGGAAAACCAGCGAAATTCAGAGTGTAGTGCGTCGGTACGGGTGCCTGGGGAAGAAGGTGCTTGTATTGACTGCGGATATTGACAATCGCTATCAGGATGCAGTGACAGCGATTGTGAATCATGATCGGAATGCGGTGCCAGCGCGGGGTCTACCTGTGGATGGACTGATGACGGCCCTGGGGTGGCCAGAGTTTGCAGAGGCGACCGCAATTGTCGTGGATGAGGCACAGTTCTTTGTGGGGTGCCTCATTCCATTCGTGCGTGCGGCAGTGGATGTGCATGACAAACACGTGGTGGTGGTGGGGCTTGATTCAGATGCTGAGCAGCGGCCGTTTGGTGATGTGTTGGCACTCATGGCGCATGCTGATACAATTGAGAAGAAGACCGCGTTATGTCGGCATTGTGGGGATGGGACACCGGCGATCTTCACACGGTGTTTGCGGTCACGTTCTGTGGATGGACAGGTGGCAGTTGGTGGGGCGGAGATGTACGAGCCGGTATGCCGTAGGCATTACCGGCAAGGAACTGTCTGATTCGCAGAATCAGACGGGCCGAACCTGTGTGTCGTAGACACTACAGGCAAGAAACCTCTACTGTGTAGAGGTGCCGAGCCAAACATCTAAAGCTCTACAGTCTAGAGAATAGCAATCGGCATGCCCACTCCTTTTGTACTAATTGACACCCTATCAGACGTTGATCATGAGAAGATTAAAGGACGTGCCATCGGTGCCAGCGAATATCAGTTCTATCGCCTAGTGGCCGAAATGGGTTCTGCGTGCTATAACAATGGAAATCAACACCAAGTAGGTAACATACCATATGATAATCTAAGTAATGCAGACATCCCACCAGGAGCCATTGTTCTTTTGATGCGCTCATACCCATACTCCAGGCGTGACCTGGTAACGAAAATTACCGGGCACCCCATTCTTCAGTGGATTCAGGATACACCAGGAGATCATCTGGTTGATCGCACAAACACCAGCGTAGCGGCCGCAAAGGCAGAAGTACTTGCAAACTCTCAACATTACTTTGTTGCGAACAGTCAAACTTGTAGGCATCAGCTGTTGGAGTATTTTGGTCCAGCAGTGGAGGGGCGCGTGTTTGTCATACCGAATGCACTCTATACAGATGAATTCGCGACCGATCTTCCTACTGACATAGACCACAATCGGATTGTCTATGCATCTGCATGGGTCAAAGGTATTGAGGGTGTTATTGGTGTATTTGATTACGTGTTCCGTCACGATCCTGATTTCCGACTAACACTTATGAACCCCGGATATGATAATATGGAGCGCTACAAGGGTCTCGTTGCGGGCATCAAGCGCAAGTATCGGGATCGTGTAGAGATTCTGGGTCCACGGTCACGGGCTGACTTCAGTCGTATTGTTGCTGGCTCTCTGTGTACGATTTCCGCGCGGTTCAGCGAAACATTCGGATGTATCTTTGCGGAGAGTCTGGCACTTGGAACACCCGTGGTCGCTGATGTGCACAGTGGGGCAGTACGGGAATATGCCGGTGAAGAATCTATCGTGGACTATAGTGCACCGGAAACAGTGCTTGCACGATTGGTGGGGCTACGTTCGGATCGTGTGTGTGCAAGGCTACCAGCAGAATACCATGTGGAACCCGTAATGCAGCAGTGGCGCGATCTCCTTGCAAAACTTGGGGCCTCTAAGTAGAGAATGGGGCTCAAACTGGTTGAAGTAGCACTGTTGTTGGCCGGTGCACATCTGTCAGCTGTGTATTACGGTATCTATATCGCGCGGCTTTCATACGCACGGCTGCTGGCACTGACTGCCACGGTATCGGTGGTGGTCGCGGTACTAACCCGGTTACTGGAGCCGGAGTGGCAGCCACGCCTGGCTGCGGCCATGCAGGAGGACCGTCGTGAGGGGACGCTGCTTCTGGATGGGCTCGGATTTATCGGTGTATTCGTTGCCGGATCACTGATCAGTGGCTGGATGATGATGCATGAATACGGCCTGGGTGGATGGTTCGGTGTCTGGGGCACATCTACCGCTGTGACCGCAGTTGTTTAATTCAGTTGCCGGAGAACCGCGGCCTCCAGGGGCTTGTAGAGACCCTTGATATACTTGCGCTTGCCAACGCGTTTCCGTTCGGTCAGATTCAGGCGCTCTGTTTTGGATGAAATCGTACGACTGCCACGGGTTACCTTGACAGTCTTACGACCTTTGCCGTTTTTGAGCACCGTCTCACGGCTGATAGTAACGGGCGCGGCTCCTGGCACAACCATTGTACGCCGTTCTACTGCATAGACTTGGATGGTCATGTTCCTTTCTACTTCAAGTGGCGAATCCAATCTTGGAAAGATGCGGGAAGGAATGTGCCCTGCGCCTTGGACTGACGCATGCTAATGGAGCCTACGCGGGCTGTTTCCCTCCCTGCAGTTGTGTCGGTTGTTGGCGAGTTTTTGTAGAGTGGCTGTGGTGGCTGTAGTGGCGTGTTTGAAATGATATTAGCTGTTTTAGTAGTTGGGGCGGGTGTATAGTTCCCACTACCAGCACCGGTTATGCCAAATGTGACATATACAGGCTTATTATTACCAACATCAGGATTATTGAAAGATGCAGTTATACCAGTTGGTGTAACAATGTCACCACTTATAAGACCTACAAGAGATGGTGTTCCGGACCATGTTGCATCTGTAGTGCCATCATATATTTTAGAGTCTATTTGAATATCAAGTGTTAACGGTTTTGTTGTTATAGTTCCAGAAGAGTCTGATACATAAGTAATATTATAGTTTTGTACATTTGTCTCTGTGTTTACAATAGTTACTGGTATGTTCTGTCCTACATCCTTATTAGTGTATGTTATTACAGAGCTAATACTTGCACTGTCAATAGGATAGAAAGCAGGATAATTAACTGGAGTAATAGTGGTTGTAAATGCCCCATCATATTCTTTTGTAATATTAGTGACTAATACCGTTATTGTTATTTTATTAATTGATACACGAATATTATACGGGTTAACAATATAATTTGCAGGATCTGATAATGTTACTGTGGCTATAGAAAAATATGTCTCCGCATTTCTACTTGATGTATCTGCTACTGCTAGCCCTGTGACAGATACGGGTTTTGTTGGGTCTATTTCACCAACAAGTGACAATGTAGATAGATTAATACGAGATGTGTCAACAGTTGCGACACCATTATACTGTTTTATAATATCGCGTAGGTCTAGTGTTAATTCTGTTGGTGAGACAAGAGTATTTGGGGCCCATTTTGTACTTAGAGTGTTCGTGATACTCGTGATTTCAGATGATGTTAGAACACCGTCGTACACCCGTGCTTCACAGAATATACAATCTGACATCTCCCCATTTGTGTTATTTATCCCAGCGCCGCCTATGGAAAAATTGAGTGGAATATGTGCTTCAGAAGATGTGGCAGTAAGACTTCCCTTAAACACATTATTAACATACATGGTTGTAGTAATATTCCCATTTTGTGCAGTTTGCTGTGTTAAACAATAGACATATCGCCCTGCCTTGGCTGTACCGGTATTGTACTTATCTGATGCTTCAACACCGTTTAGAAATTTTTCAGGAGTCATGAGCGCTGTATATGCAATACATGATCTACCTCCATGGTGACCAAGTAGCCAGTTATCTGCCGTAGCCATGTAGGTACTACTGAATATACGACCAGCATCTGATCCAGTTTGGTCATATTGTGCAACCAAAAAATAGGTCTTATTGCCAGAAAGAGTGTATGAACCTGTACCCAAGCCACTTGAAACTAGTCGCTGAAATGATGACAATGCTTGTGTGAATTTGAGGGCCTTATTCCCATTTACTGTTGTGAGTGTTGGCCAGCCTGCACTTGGTGCATTAGTAAGATTACCGACTGTGCCCCATGTACCAGTATTCTGGAAACTACTGATTGTAGTACCATCTACACCACTAAGCAGCGATGCATCATATTGAACGATAAGTGTTGTCATCTACATAGAGTAGATAAAAGGTGACCGTGCCTGCTGTCAGTGTAGGCAGCAAAGTACGATGCAGACAATTACCGAAATCAGCGAATCTGATGCAATCACCAGCTATCACGTTGAACCGGTTTGGTCCGGGGCCACTGACACATGCGATGTCATGGTCGCGGATTCACCCATCTACGGGCGCATGCTCTTCTTGGATGGAGAGCTTCAGTCCGCTACCGCCGATGAGCGCATCTATCATGAGGCGCTTGTGCACCCCGCAATGGCTGTGATGCATCAGCGGGATCCAGAACATCCGATGCGTGTACTGGTTGTCGGTGGTGGAGAGGGGGCAACTGTACGTGAAGTGCTTCGGTGGAAGCCGGAGCGGGTTGATTGGGTGGATATTGATGGGCAGCTGGTTGATGTGTGTCGCGAACATCTGGGGTGGGCTCCTGATGTGTATGAGGATCCACGGGTCAGGTATTATGCAGAGGATATTCAGGCAGCATGGTCGCGGCTAGGTGATTATGATGTCATTATCCTTGACCTACCTGACCCCGATGGAGACACCGGCTATCTGTACTCACGGGAGTTCTGGCAGGATATGCGATTGCACATGGCACATGGTGCGGTCGTGGTGACACATGTCGGCCCTGTACGCCCATATGGCGGCGTCGGTGAGGGGGCTCAGCGGATTGTTGCCGACTTCCGCGGTCTCTCTGAACATGGCTTCTACCAAACCACAATTCCCAGCTTTCAGGGCAGCTGGGGATTCTGGATGTATGCAGGTGATGGTGTAGACCCATTCCATCATTTACGCGGAGCGCCGTCTTTCATCCCCCCATTTCTTCACTTTACAGACGGTGTTCAGATGCAACAGTGGATGCATCCTGCTGTAGGATGGAGGCAGGCTATTGCTGGCATTATGCCTCGGAACTAGTAGCAGGCCCAAAGAAATAAGAGTAAAATCCGCTGAACTGGAACAACAGATGGAAGATGCCGAATTTGACCGCCATCAGCAGGAACTCTAGGTTCAGCTTATCCAGATCAAAGTGCCCATTATCGCGGAAGTCCGTGATAACATAGATGATCGTGGCTGGGACCAGTGAGACGAACAGCGTCTCGGTTAAGAAGAGCCATGGGTGTTCACGGGGGAACTCCGTATCGCGAACAATAAAACTGACATAACCAAAGAATACGATCGCGCCAACGATGACCACGATGATCAGGTCGGTCAGTACGAGCCCTGTGGGGAATCCCGCGATTTTGAAGTCCAGTGGATTCCGGCTACGGGCGGAGGGGGCACCGAACATGAACGTCAGTAGTGCACCGACAACCAGGCCAACAGCAGCGGCGATCAGGAACGTGTGCGCATCGGGTATCGGTGTCTTTTTGGCCATGTCTCTGTTGATCGCTCAGTATTTTGCGAAGCGGGTTTTGATGGCAAGGTCGGTGTAGTCGCCATCACGGAGGTAGTAGACATGGCGATAACCGAGTTCCTGTGCGATCTGCGCTGCGTCGGCTGCACGCCGACCGGTACGACAATAGAAGAGTATCGGGGTCCCACGATCAGGGATATTATGCGGCAGATCGGCTGCAATCTGGTTTATGGGAATGTGAATCGCATCACGTGCATGACCGCTGGTCCATTCTTCAGGGGTGCGAACATCCACGATGGCGGCAATGTCGTGATGTTTGATGGCGGCGCGGGCTTCAGCTGGTGCCATGGCGATCGCGGGTGGGAATGCGAAGCGGTATGCAACGGCTAACACGATTGTGATGATGAGAAGTGTAATGAGGAAAAGCGCGATCATCTACAGTGCGGTTAGATTCCGCGGTAAATTCTCCCGGGGTATAGTGTAGGGGTACGCTCCTACGGTTGCTTCTTAGCTCGGCTTGCTGTGTTTGCCTTGCTAAGAAGCTGTTGCTTCTTAGCTCAGAGGGAGAGCGCCAGGCTCATAACCTGGATGTCCTTGGATCAAAACCAAGAGAAGCACACTATGGTCCCATAGTATAGTGGTAAGTACGCAGGCCTCTGACTCCTGTAACCCAAGTTCAAATCTTGGTGGGATCATATACGGTTTCCTGTACCGTTCAAAACGGGATTTGTGTTCAGTGATTGTAGCTTTAGCTACGGTCGCTGTCGCTATGCGATCCAGTAGCTCAGTGGATTCAGCGGTAGCTGGGCCACTATCGCTACGTGTTCCAGTAGCTCAGTGGGAGAGCGTCTCCTTTACACGGAGAAGGTCTGCGGTTCAATCCCGTGCTGGAACAAACAACGTCACTAGGTGGTAGTGACCGCGCCTTTCTAGCTCAGTGGTAGAGCGCCTGTCTTGTAAACAGGAGGCCTGCAGTTCAATTCTGCAGTGAGGCATTGGTCGGGCGGACCAGAAAAGCGTCATACTCAGCTTAGCTCAATCGGTAGAGCGGAGGATTGTAGCAATCGTATGCTGTTTAGTAGTTCTCCTCAGGTCGCTGGTTCGATTCCGGCAGCTGAGACATTTTTTAGGGCGCCCTGCGCTGTAAAATGTGGTCTCAATCAGTACATGGCCCACTTCCTGTTAGTTCACCGTTAGGCTGAAAACAAGTGGATAGTGGTGGGTATACGGTTGTCAGGGGTGTCGCCGATAGCCCGTAGTCGCGCTGAGATTTCCAACTGTAGGTCGGACACAGAAACCGATGCAGATCTTGCCCCTGTTTGTAGATCTGGAGTTTAGACTGTGTGTCAATCGGATACCAGATGGATCTATCCGTTGTGTGGCCTGGTGACGGCCATGCACGGGTGTTCACACGAACGGCTGCATCATATGCCTCCACCTGTTCAAAAAAGGCCCATGCACGGGTAGCAGCGGCGAGGTCACGGGGTTGCATCCGCGGGAAATATGAAGATGGAAATGAGCCACGGGGCCATACCAGAGATGCTGCACCACCTGGATCAATATAGCGATCGCATGGCCCTGACATCTCTCTATCTACCAGAACTTGAGTTTGTCGGACCAAGATTTGCATTGGAATGCTTCATTCGGCTCCGACGCCAGACGGTCAATCGTGTAGCGCATAGCCTCACCATCTGCACGGGTGTTACACTGAAATCGGAGTGTCACATTGTATTCTTGTAGTGTGATCTCCAGGTCGTCGTACTTGTCAAGGCCTCGGCGCCCCATCTTGTTCAGATGCGCAATCAGTGGGCCTGCAAAGACAGTACCGGGCATCTGTTTACGGATAACATCCACAATCGCATCGCGCACATTAGAGGCGGGGATCTTGAAGACCTTTTTGGCTAACAGCATGGCATTGGCACCCTCTTCTGCTGGTACACGGAGTTTGGAATTGGTTGTTGGTTGTTTCAGCATCGTACTTGGCTGGGCTGGTGGGGCTAAACGGGCGTCACATTTAGCAGTGTCATTATGGGATGGCATTGCTATATGTTAGAGGCGATCGGGGGAGGACGGACATATGTAGGGGCCACGGTGGATCCGGACCGTCGGTTACGTCAGCACAACGGTGAGCTGGTGGGCGGAGCACGGGCAACAAAAGGACGGGCATGGCGTCGCGTGTTTCTGGTGGGCGGATTTGAGGATGAACGGGCGGCTCTGCGGTTTGAGTGGCGCTGGAAGTGGCTGACACGTCAGGCTCCTGGCGAAACATGGATGGAACGGCGGTCTCATGCACTGTCACTGCTGCTGGCGGAGTTCAATGATTCGGTCACCGTGCTTGAATGCCCTGGATAACGTGAATGCTGGGTGCACAACAGGGCCTTTTCTGGGCGCTTGGTTGCGGCCTCATTGGCGGCAATACGGGTACAGGGCTTGCCGTTTTTCTGTGTCGCTGTGCAGTGATAGTATACCATTGCACCACGGCGCACTTTGTTGGCCATCCACGCCCTACTCGCATCGTCAAAGTCAAGCTGGATTTCTGCGGAGCTCATTGATAGTTGGGGTCTTGTGACGCAATACAGTCACTCATGTGGCCTGTCAAGTTTCATATCATCTGGATTCTAGATGATATGAAGCTATGTGTAATCAGCGGCTGTAGGATTCGAACCTACGCAGGCAGAACCCATTGTCTTAGCAAGACAACCCAATAACCACTATGGGAAGCCACTGTTTGTAACTATTTCTCTAGATTTTTTTGTATATTATTGCAATAACTAAGCTACGCTTAGTTAGAATAGGCAAGGCCACCCATACCGGACATGATACGGAGAACGTTGTAGTTCACGGCGTAGATACGCACAGCGGCCGAGGCCTGGGCGAGGCCAACATAGTCAGAAGACATGGTGTTGACCGTGGTCTTGAAGGTTGCGGGGGTGAGGGTGAGGTTGAGCACCGCATTGTCAATGCGGGAGAAGTTGCAAGACCCAGAGGGCTGGAGGTCCTCGGGCTTCAGGGCGAAGGAGTAGACGTTGATACCAACAGAGGGGGACGCAGTGTGGTGCTGGTAAGGCTGCACAGTGTTGAAGTACTTACCCTCACGCTCAGAGAAACGATCGTGGCCGTTGAGCTGGATCTTGGCGACGGCGACGGGGTTCCCGAGCTGAGAGTCAGAGTAACGCCAGGGCTGGTTGCTGATGGAGGTGCAGTCAACGTAGCTGGGGTTCTGGACAACCCAGATGAGCTCCTTCACGGGGTGGTTGAAAGACATGTTGATCTTGTTGGAGGTAGAGGTGACAGTCTCCTCGCCAGTGTACTGGAGCTGCTCAATCAGGTACTCGTGGGCGACCTGGGCGAAACGGCGGCGCTCCTCAGTATCCAGGTAGATGTAGTCTACATAGAGGGAAGCGGCGACGAGGCCAGTGGCGGCAACAGAGGCATACACAGAGCTAGAACCAGTGCTGACAGTGTTACACAGGTACTTGAGCTCGTTGAACTCAATGTTGATCTTGACCTCGTGGTACTGGAGGGCGATCAGGGGGAGGGCGAGGCCAGTGTGGCGGTTGAACCAGAACTCCAGGGGGATGTAGAGAGTAGTCTCAGGGATGCAACCGTTGACGGGCTCACTGGGGAGAACATTGCTCACCACATCGCGACCGAAGGTGCAGTCAGCACCACCAGAGGCGAGCACAGGGTTGACACAGGCAAGGGACTCGGCAACCGACAGGGAGGGCTGCACATCACAGCTGTTGCAGGCAACGCCGCCAGATACAGCAACACCACCATAGCCATTCACCATGGAGAGGTAGTCGCGGGTCTTGCCGGCAGGGAGGGTGAGCTCATTCCAGATGTGGAGCCAGTCACCGTAGTGCTTGTCAATGCGCTGACCACCGATCTCAATCTCAACAGAGCGGATGAGGAACTGACCGACGTAGGGGACCCAAGAGAAGGGCTCACCATCGTTGTTGCCAGAAGTATCCACCTTAGGGAGAGTGGCCTGGAGGTAGACACGAGTGATCAGATCACCGTTACGGGCGATCGTGCAGGTCACACGCTTACCGAAGTTGGCCACACCGTTGAAGGTCTGCTCAATGGACTCCATCGCGAAGTTGGAGTGACGACGGTAGAGCTGCTTGAAGAAAGTAACCTGAGGGTTGGCCGTCAGGTAAACGTCTTGGGCGCCGTAAGCGACGAGCTGCATTAAACCACCACCGGACATTGCTTATACTCCTGATTTAGAAAAAATTTTGGCCAACACCGGGAAAACCGCGCGGATTCGTGTCATTCTTCCCATAGCATTCCATGATATGGTAAGAATAAATTTATGAGGGGGGATGACGATAAATAGTGGGAAATGTGCGAATTACCTGTTTAATTTGAGTATGCGAGACCGCCCATGCCCGACATCACCCTCAAAATATTGTAATTAACAGCGTACACCCGCACTTTGGCCGTGCATGTGTCGTTCACGGTGTTGTTTGTCAGTGTCAGGTTGAGGGTGGCCGTGTCAATGCGGGAAAAGTTACAGGAGCCCGATGGTTGGAGCTCCTCCGGATTCAGGGCGAAAGAGTACACATTGATGCCCGTGGCAGGGATGTTCGTGTGATGATAGTACGGCTGAACGAGGTTGAAATAGCGGCCTTCGCGCTCGGTGAACCGATCGTGACCATTCAGCTGAATCTTGGCAACACTGGTGGGGTTGTGCCCGGCCAGCCCGGTTACCATGCCGATTGCGTATCCGGAATCCAGAGCGGCCCGATCCCAGTAATCCGTGTAGTTGAACGGCTGTTGGCCCTTATAAGGATCAATGACTGCGGGGTCGCAGCTGACATAGGAATCGCGCTGTACGACCCAGATAATCTCCTTGACAGGATGATTGAACGACATCTTGATGCGGTTGAAGTTGCTCGTCACGGCCTCGTCGCCCGTGAACTGAAGCTGGTCAATCAGATACTCATGAGCCACCTGTGCGAAGCGCCGGCGCTCTTCTGTGTCCAGATAGATGTAATCCACATAGAGCGATGATGCCTGGATACCCATTGCATTCACAGTATCACGGATCTCTAGGTTGTTTGTCCAGCAGAGATTGCGGAGCTCATTGAAATCAATCTTGATCTTGACTTCATGATACTGTAGTGCGATGAGTGGCAGGGCAAGGCCCGTGTGGCGATTAAACCAGAACTGAAGGGGGACATACACCGTGAACTGTGGAATGCATGACCGATCGGAGTCCACGCGGGGAGGCTCACCGCCCACGCAGTCATCTATGCAGCCACTTTCCGTACCAACATTCGTAATCATGTTCACCATCTCCGGTACATTCCCGACCATCTCAGCATACCCACCCTGTTTGCCGGCTGGACACGTGAGCTCGTTCCAGATGTGCAGCCAGTCACCGTAGTGTTTGTCTATCTTCTGGCCGCCTATCTCAATGTCCACGTTGCGAATCAACAGATGCCCGATGTAGTTCAGCCAGCGGAACTGGTCATTTGGATCCGTAGAGATCTCGTTCAAGTCCACCTTGGGTAGAGTTACCTGGAGTACTACGCGGGTCACCAGATCACCATTGCGCCCGAGCGTACAGCTAACACTCTTGCCGAAGTTCGCCACGCCACTGAATGTCTGTTCCACAGATTCCATGGCGAAGTTGGAATGCCGCCGATAAGTCTGCTTAAAAAATGTAACCTGGGGATTGGCCGTCAAATAGACGTCTTGTGCACCATAGGCAACCAACTGCATTAAACCGCCGCCTGCCATACCTCTATCTGGCAGCCAGAATTTCACCGGAGATTAAACGGAAATATGTGCGACAGCTGACCTAAAGAAGGGGGTCTATTGGTTCTTCAGGATAATGTCTATTCGGGATGTGTTAATTAGTGAAGAAATTACTGAGAAGACGAAGACGCCGAAGCAAAAGGCGGCGCGACTGACAACGTTAGAGGCGCATCATCAGAAGAAGATGCAGGAGTTTACGGATGAACGCCAGCAGATGGATGCGCTGCATGCTCGTATAGAGGCAGTGCAGGAGCAAATGGCAGATATGGAAGAGGACTCTGATGAATGGCGCCAGTTGCGCGATGAGGTTGATCGGATTCAGTCACAGATTTCTGCACTGGAAACCGATGAGAAACGGCTGAATTACTTCTTGGATGTGGGTGATATGTTGTTTCAGTATTTTGATGCACAGGAATCAGTGGCGTCTGGCACTGTGGTTGCTAAAACAACTGTACCGGTACATATGCCTTCCAACTCAATTCTGAGCTATTTCATGTCGCCTGCTGCGGAGGAGCAAAAAACACCAGAGACTAAGAAGGTGCCGTCGCCACGCTCAAAGGCGAGTGACATAGATTCATCTGAGGGTATGAATCGCGACAAGATGTTGGAGCGATACTTGGCAACGGTAGAGCCGACTGCAATTGAGGGTGGTATCATGCCAGGATCCGGTATAGAACCGGGATGGGGATCATGCCCTATTTGTTCGGTTGAGATGACGTTTTATCAAAATGAAGCACTGTTAGGGTGTCCCAAGTGCGGCCATGAGGAGTTTATCCTCATTGATTCAGAGAAGCCGTCATATAAGGACCCTCCCCGTGAAATTTCATACTTTGCTTACAAGAAGATTAACCACTTTAATGAATGGCTGGCGCAGTTCCAGGCAAAAGAGAACACGGATATCCCACAGGAAGTGCTGGAGGCCATCATGAAGGAGCTTAAGAAGGAGCGGATCTCGGACCCCAAGCGCGTGAAGAAGGAGAAGATTCTGGAGATTCTGCGCAAGCTGAAGATGCCGAAGATGTATGATCATGTACAGCAGATTAAGAACCGGATCCAGCATCAGATGACGAATCTGACGTTATCAAAGGAGATGGAGGAGAAGCTGCAGTATCTGTTCAAGGAGATTCAACCGGCGTGGATCAAGTTCTGTCCACGTGATCGTTCCAACTTCTTGTCATACCCGTATGTGCTCTACAAGCTGTGTCAGTTGCTGGATATGGACGACTTCCTGCCGTATTTCCAGTTACTGAAGTCGCGTGAGAAGCTGTATCAGCAGGATCAGACATGGGAAAAGATCTGTAAGGAGATGCAGTGGCAGTTCATCAGAAGTATCTAATGCAGTTTATCCGGAGCATCTGAGGGGTGCGTTCACGGCTTAAAGATTTATTTATAGACAACTAGTGTAGCAGCGGCGGGTTGCTACGATGGCCCCTTAGCTCGGTAAGCGATAGCGAACCTTGCTAATGGGGCCAACATGGTCCCTTAGCTCAGGGGTAGAGCATGGTGCTTATGGACATGTTTCCATACTTAACGCATCCCAGTAACGCCGTAGTCATGGGTTCAATTCCCATAGGGACCAAACTTCATATATTCTAACACTCCAACAATCAACAATCCGTACCTCCTTGGCGCAGTGGATAGCGCATGTGCCTTCTAAGCACGGGGTCGCAGGTTCGAACCCTGCAGGGGGTGACCTCCTTAGCTCAGCGGAAGAGCACTTGGCTTTTAACCAGGTGGTCGTGGGTTCGAGCCCCACAGGTGGTGTCTTGTGTAGTCGTTCATGATGTTCGCAACAGCATGAATGAATACTGATGTGCCTAAAGAGATATCGCATTCATCTATTAGATATGTTGTGTCGGTTAATTGTAGGGCTCGCTGCTCTCTTTTCCGGTGTTGAGGCGCAGTCCACCGCTTCTTGCTGCGATCCAATGAAGTCTGTGTGTGCGCCAGGTGTTGCACTATGCACTACAACACCACTACCAACCGTGCAACCTACATACTTTCCGTTACCGCCTATTGAGATTTCTGCCGATGGATCTGCAACGATGACGTTTGGCCCGTGTACCTTTCCCGCTGTTGATATCGCCTTTGTGAACACCGATTACACTGTTCGCTATGTCATGAACCGTGTTCTTACCTGCTGTTTGAAGGTGCAGGTCACAAACACCCCTATCATATACACGCAACAGCAGGATATTGTGTTGCCAGTTCCACTGCTTTCCGCTGGTAATTGGACAGCTGCAGTGACGCCGCGATTGAGTTCTGCGTGTACAACTGCTATGGTATCAACTACAGCATCTGCATCAAGGACTCCGTTGGCATCTGCATATGCGCAACTGTTGAACTCGCCAAAGAGTACTCCTTCTATGACACCTAGAGTATTCCCTTCATTGTCTGTAACCACAAGCCTTACCCCATCTATATCAGGCACAGTTCAGATTCCTCCTACTGAATCTGCCACTATGACTCCTAGAGTGTTACCTTCTGAATCTGCCACTATGACCCCTAAGATCTTCCCTACTGAATCTGCCACTATGACTCCTAGAGTGTTACCTACTGAATCTGCAAGCATAACTCCCAGGATCTTCCCTACTGAATCTGCAAGCATGACTCCCAGGATCTTCCCTACTGAATCTGCCACTATGACTCCTAGAGTGTTACCTACTGAATCAGCTACCATGACCCCTAAGATCTTCCCTACTGAATCTTCTACGATGACTCCTAGAGTTCATCCTTCTGAGTCACCTTCAATGACTCCCAGGGTCTTCCCTACTGAATCTTCTACGATGACTCCTAGAGTTCATCCTTCTGAGTCACCTTCAATGACTCCCAGGGTCTTCCCTACTGAATCTGCTACGATGACACCCAAGATTATTCCATCTGAGTCACCTTCAATGACTCCAAGGGTCTTCCCTACCGAGTCTGCAAGCATGACTCACAGGATCTTC
>JACCDX010799902.1_pt1 | contig 40663 bp, 43 predicted proteins | sample 7449681 | NCBI WGS metagenome assembly JACCDX01 (sample SAMN15323450, study PRJNA562643) | freshwater metagenome | isolation source: river surface water | place: USA:Blue River Watershed | collected 2017-08-18
CACCAGCACCAGCCGAACCTGCATATATTGACGCACCACTATCATCTATGGGTGCTGAATTTGAAGAACTATCCTAATTTTTTTGAATTACGTTTACTATTTTTCCGTGTTTGTTTTGCCGAAGTTTTAGGAACTGAACATAACTCTTTTTGAAGAACTTTATTTTCCTCACAAAGTGTAAAAAATTGCGAATCCTTCGTTACAGGAATTTTACAAGTTTGTAGGGCGCATAATTTTACTTGCGTTGGATCCGTAACTGATTCTGAACAAGGGGAAATAGGAGGAAAATGTATGGGACAAGATGCTATCCATTCATCTTTTTTTGGAATAATGTTTTGAAGAACATTAGTGTAATATTCTAAAGGGAATGATTTCAATTGTAGAATCTTTATTAAAAAATCAGAGTATGCATTTTTAGAACTAAATAATGCTTCTGTTAATAGATCAATAATATATTGAATACGGCGATGGTGAGTAAGTATTTTCTGAACATCTCCTTTACCAGATTCCCAGTAATCACGAATGCGATTCTGTAAAGCAAAATACTGTTGCTCCAGAAGTCTTTGAATTCTAGGAATTGTTATGGAAAATTTTGATCGTGGTACTTCAGCAACTAAAATACTTTCGGGTATTGATAAAGAAGAATATATTGGATCTTCTTTATTGTAAATAAGCATATCTGACTTTTGCGAGGAACATTCATCGTGAATTGCAATATCAATAATTTTTAGACGAAGGGGAATTGTAGGAAACTCCATGTAGACAACCACATTCCACGATCCAGACAAAATGGAACCTTTTATTGATTTAACTTTTTGTAATGTTGTATTTTTGCTATCTGATGATGATACTTTTGTATCACAAGAAGCTTCCACTGAAAAGTTTACAACAAATGTTTCAGGATTTATGGAATAATATTGGCTACATAACGTGTAGATGGTTTTAATATATGACATATCAGCGATTATATATGTAGATAGTGTTTTTTCCAATTCTTTTGCCAATGTCTGTGTAAGATGAATAATTGCGGGTGAAAGTGATGTAATACCATAATCTGTTTGTTTTCTTATATCTGTGATATAACTTTGTGAAAGAAATGATTCGTAATTGTTTGATATTACTGTTTTTCCATCTTCAGATACAGATGGATAAACAGGAGCTTTCTGAGCAATTATAGGAAGTAGAGCATCTCCTTTTAGAGAACGTGGCCACCATACTATATCAATATCAGTTGTATGAACATGTAAATAGTTTTCAGTATCTTTTTGAGTGAGTATTTCCAAGGCAGTAATAGCACTACCTCCTGTAATTGTTAAGTCATGCCAATCATATTCAATTCGTACATCTTTGTAATTACAGAAAAAAGGTTTAGTGGATCGTGTTACATCTTTCATTTTAAATGGTAAAAAAGTTAAATGATTCATTATTGGATCAGATTGAACTAGATCTGAGGCAGATTTACCTGCCATTACTACACAATAATATAAAATTTTGAAGATTTCGGGATTAGACAATAAATATGCTGTAAATTCCTCCTCTTTTGAAGAATACTTGGACATTTCTTTATTTTGAAGAAAGAATATCTCTGCGGAACAATCTGCGTTTCAATTTCTTACCACATCCAAACATGGAAACCCTTTACTTTATTGTATTAACTCTGGCTGGCGGAGTTTTATTGTTATTCTTTGCCGCCGGATGGACATCATATAAAGAGAAGAAAATCCCGGAAACACCTATTTTATTCCGCTGGTTTGTTGCCGGAATAATTGGCACAGGCTTAGCGGCATATACATGGATTTTTGGATATGGTGGCGATGTAGGAGAAGTTGTTCAAAAACTAGGGGAAGTAATTTCATCTGATGACTTCCTTTCAGAACCAAATCAGGAAGGGTCTGACTCCCAATCCATTACTGTTGGCTTTCCACGATTTTGAATCTAAATCCAAAAAATTGAGATTTTACGCTTAGCTGGTTAAGTAAGCAATTGTTTCAGAATGCCATTTTATCCGCTTCCCTCCAAGTTTAAAGGAAAGAAAGGAGGTAACTCACCTCCGACTCCAAATGATGATCCAGAGTCTAGTGTGGATGAGAAAGGAAATATTCGTAATCTAATTGATTATGAGTATGAAGAATCATCAGAATCCTCTAAACTTTCACCACGAATGGCTAAGAAGAATGCCAAACGTCGTATTCGTAAAATCATTCGTGCTCAGGCAAGTACAGTATCTTCCGTAGATGATTCTGAGGAATCACCGCCAAAACTTGTTATTGAAGAGAAGAGACAGACACCAAAGAAACGTCTTTACAGCCAACGAGATACTTTGGAATCTGAGGAAGAACAAGAGAATAAAAAGAAAGCAAGGAAATCAATGAAAAAATACGTTTCAGAAGAGGAAGAGGAAGAGGAAGAGGAAGAGGAAGATAATGTAAGAAAACAAAAAAAGTACAGAAAAGCAAGACAATATGAAACTGAATCTGAAGAGGAAGATGTAAGAGGTCGTAGAAAGTCAGGAAAAGCAAAACGCTACGAAACAGATTCAGAGGAGGAGGAAGAAGAGGATGTTAGAAGGCGTAAGAAATATAGAAAGGCACGGCGTTATGAGACGGAATCAGAAGAAGAATATGAAGACGAAGACGAGGATGAAGACAAATATGAGGATGAAGATGAGGATGAGGATGAAGAGGATGAAGACGAAGAGGAAGGAACCGTTGTAAAAGGTCGCATTAATTTATTGGACCTACTTGGTGGTGGATCAGGTCCACAAAAACCCAAAAAATACAATCTGAAAAAAGAACCGGCAAATGTTCGTCGGTTTGTTGAACTAGTTCAGAAAGAAGATGAAGAGGAAGACAATATTGATAATGATATTACCTACTTCAAATCTTTGTCACCCGAAAAGCAAATGAATTTAATGCGCGTGTTGGAATTGAAGGCGGCACCTACAGATGTTCAGATTCCCTTGAAATTCAAGATTCTTGAAAAAATCAGTGGATTTCCTGAATTGGGAAGGATTGCTATGTCCAAGTATCAGGCTCTTCTGAATATTGATCCATCTACCACAGAATATTATAAGTGCTCCCACTGGATTAACGGATTTACAGGTTTACCCCTTGGTGTCTATCGTGATCTACCTGTTAAACTGGAGGATGGTCCGGAAAAGTGTCATACATTTATGGAAAAGGTTCATAAATGCATGGATGAATCAATCTTTGGCCATGATGACGCCAAGCTACAGATTATGCAGTTTATCTCATCATGGATTGCCAATCCTAAAGCACACGGGAATGTCCTGAGTATTCATGGTCCACCAGGTATTGGTAAGACAAGTTTGATTAAAGACGGTGTCGCTAAAGCTCTGGATCGTCCTTTCCACTTTATCACTCTAGGAGGAGCAACCGATGCCTCCTTCTTGGATGGACATTCCTATACTTACGAAGGTTCAACCTGGGGTAAAATTGTGGATATTCTCATTCAGTCCAAGTGTATGAATCCAATTATCTATTTTGATGAGCTGGATAAAGTTAGTCAGACTCCAAAAGGCGAAGAGATTATGAATATGTTGATTCATATTACCGATGGAAGTCAGAATGATAGATTCCAGGATAAATACTTTACTGGAATTAATCTAGACTTGAGTCGTTGTCTCTTCATCTTTAGTCACAATAATCACGATCTGGTAAATCCTATTCTACGTGATCGTATGTATAATATTGCTGTAAAAGGATTTAATTCAAAGGAGAAATTGGTTATTGCTGAACGGCATCTACTTAATGCAGCACTGAGTGAAGTGGGCCTGTTTGAAAAGGTGAGTATCAGTAAAGATATTATTCATTACATTATTGAGCACTTCACTGGAGGTGAACAGGGTGTACGAGAACTGAAACGCTGTATTCAGACTCTGGTAAGTAAGATTAACTTGCTCCGCTTCTTCAATGATCCCAAACAAGTTCCCTTCTCCATTAAGGATTTCAGTCTCCCATTCACAGTGAAAAGAGAACACGTGGATCTGTTTATTAAGCGAAAAGAGGGACTTGACCCCAGTCTCATGCATTTCTATGCGTAGATATCTGGTAAATTCATCACAAATTAAGAATTTGTAGTGAAGTAAAAGTGTTTATGTGCATCCAGGGGTAATCGAAACCCCGTTGCCACCTTGGAAGGGTGGTATTCTACCACTAAACTATGGATGCTCCAATTAGTTCAGGGATGATTTTTTGGGTTGTCAAACGCACTTATTTTCGGTTTTTGCGACTCTTGCGGTTTTTACGACTCTTACGTTTCAGTGTCTTTTTGTGTCGTCTTTTACCACCATTGAGAAGTTTGGCATAATACCAGGTAGTATCATTATCCTTAATTCCTTTTTTTGTAAACGGATTAGTATTGCGTAATTGAGTATAGGTATTTGAACGATAAAATCGTCCCCATCCACGCTCTCCATGAAAATTTACCATCATATCACCATCCTTAATTGCCTCACCCGTTATAATATTTACCGCACCCCTGGGTACATCCAGTGTCGGGGGTCTAGAATATCCATTTGAGCGTTGTAGTCTGGGTGGTTGAGTTGCCATAATTATTTCTTTTTATACATTATCTTCAGAAAATAATGTGTTGGAGTAAGGAAGTTTCAATACTAACAGGTACCACTGCGACTTTATTTTCATCATATTTATTGTATATTGGAAAAGGGAATGATATTCCGGTTGCTCTTGTAAGTTTAGCAGTAGCACTTATGCAGTTTGCCGAGGCATTCATGTGGGAAGGTGTAAATACAAATTCTGAGTCAAAAATGACCCTTGGAAGCCAAATTGGATTACTCGCGCTTTTCTTACAGCCTCTCGCTCTTGGTTTAGGAGTAGCATGGATAAGGAATTGGGTAACTGAAGGATTTATGTTTGGAGGCTTATGGAGTATTCTAGCGATTCCTACACTTGTATTCTTACTTTCAAAAAATTGGAAAATTCAACCAGGTACATGTGGTCACTTACAATGGTCATTCTTAGAACCAATGCTCCGGTCATCCTTTGCCCCATTCTATTGGATAGTTATGTTGGGAGGCTGGTTATTATTCAAGCCTTTTAGTGAAGGATTGAGGTATAGTCTGCTGGCAATTGGAACATTAATTGTTACCTGGTTGTTTTATCCTGGTGAATGGGGATCACTCTGGTGTTTTCTGGCAAATGCCTTGCCTCTTGGCCGATTATTGCTGTAGAAATGCTAATGTCGTAGCACTCCTAGTGTCGCAAAGCCATTAAAAAGGCATCCGCCAAATCATTCTTTTTGGATCGACTCTGAAAGAAGGTAAGCCAGGATTTGTGGGAATCTGATGTTTGTTCTTGTAGGAGCCGTAGTGTCTCGTTTTCAGCTGTCTTTTTGCGATTTCTATAGGCTTTACTAACATCTTTCTCTTCTTTATTATCGTTACCTTGGTCATCAATGTCTGAAATAAGTCCACCTTCTGCTTCGGCTTCTTTGGTTTTTGTTCCAGCGTGTACAAACTCAATTCGTCCTGACCAGCTATGCTCTTTGGCAAGACGGTGGGCTAACAGGGTAAACAACATAATCTGAATGGACTTCATTGTGGGACCTTTCATAACGGGCTGATTTTCTAGACGAATCAGAGTCGCCTGAGCGAATGTAGGAAGCATCCGATCGAGCCAGGAATCCATGGCAGCCACTATCCCTTGTAGGGATGGTCGTGTGGCCCTAGGCGCCTTCCAAGGAAATAAGAATTGTTCTTTTGCCAAGGCTAGAAGTGCCTCTTTTTTCAGAGTTTTATCCCAACCCTTCTCCTTTCCAAGAGCTTTCAGGTCTTTCAGAGTTGTTCCACAAGGAAGAACAGGTTTTGTGGGAATACGGGTAGCCGATTTTTTACGCCGAACACCGGTAGCACACCCCTTACACCAAAGTTCTTCTCCATTACACCAAATAGCGGGTGATGAGCAAGCACAACACCGACGAGAATCTTGTGAGGATTGACCGCCCGCCAATAAATCCACATTATCCCATGCTAAGATCTTCCAGTCCGTTTTGTTTTGTTCATGGTGAATCAAACAAAAAGCCAGATTTTTTATTCCCATATCAAATCCTAAATGAACGGAGTGAACGGCACTCATGTGTACTCTATTACTAGGTACACTTCTTTAACCAAACACAGATTCTGAAGTACATACAACACGCAGAATACCATCTGCCGATTTGTGCTGTTGATAGACTTCTGCCATAGTTTGTGAGGATATGGGTAACATATTGTTGACAAATATAAATAAGGCACGATCTGAAGAGAGTTGAAGTCTTTTGCGAATTATATAAATAAACTGACCAACAGTGGTATTCTTTGGAACTACATATTTATGCTTGTCTAAGGGAGGAAGATTTGAATTAGGTGCTAATGCTACATATACAAATATAGCATGGGGATATTTGGTCTGCATGCGCTCAAATGAATCAGGTGGAAGTTTATCATCCATTTACCCTATGTAGGGTGCTCATTTCTTAGCCCCGCGATTCAGAAGATAGAATGCCAAAGCCGATCCTCCTAGCAATATCCAAAAGAAGAGTTCTGGTGTTCGGCGGCGTGCATTATACATCCATATTTTTGATTTATGTTTTGCCATAAAATGACATATAATTGTTTCCTCTGGATAATAGGGTTCATAATTAGCAAATATTTTTTCAGGAAACATCGCAATTGTATTACGATATTTGGGAAGAATTTGCTCATTAAAGGATCCCTGTTCATAGTCAGGACCTGCCCATTTTCCTGCCGTCTTCCATTTCCCATTCGCCTGTTTTGACCATCGACTAGGTACATAGCAATTCATCCAATCCTTCATTAAATTCAGTGTTGTATCAGAATGACGGACAAAAAAGACACCGGCATTCATTTGTGCCGTAAAACCGGGATCCAAACAGGTTATAAAGTCTTTTCCTGGTGCCATTGCCATAATTTGTTCCACGGACACATCGCGAACAAATACCGCATCCGAATCCATCCATCCAACTACTAAATCACGACCTGGTCGTTTTTTCGTTTCCAAAAGTTGTTTTACCAAAGCAACCTTAATCCAATATGTAGGAAGTTCATATTCTTCGTCAGGACAGATGTAGGAATATCCGTGATCCAAACAATATGTTTCCGTATAGTACATTAGCAAACGCAGAGCTCTGTCATTGCGATTGTCATACTGAAGAAGTATTACATCCATTTATACTATGTTTGGATTTTATTTGTTGAGAATGACATAATGAGGCGTGTTTAACTCTTTAGTCAGAACCTGAGCTTCTCCTGTTTGAGTATGAGTATATGTTAGAAATCCAAAGAAACCAATATACAGGTCAACAGGACCTGGTACTTTTTTCTCGGCAAACGATTTTGTTAAACTTAGCTTCACAATTGAATGATAGTCTTCGGGTTCATTGAAGTCTTTATAGTCATTTGAACTTTTAATACAAGTCACAATATTTGTTGTATTATGAGTTCCGCATTTGTAGTAATAGTGATCTGACATTTGGATTGGATTATGAAATCCTGTATAGATTTCATAATTTGCATCAATTTTGATGATTTATTATAAACTTAATTGTTTGAATATGTATGATTGATAATTATATAATCAGGTGTACCTAATTCTTTTGTAAGAACATGTGTTTCACCGGTTTCGGCATTTGCCAATCGTGCAAATGCACCAAAGATTCCTAACCCACCAGCACCAGAATGTTTTTTATCGGCAAAGGATTTAGAGAGGGAAAGTGTTAGTATCTTCTCATAGTTAGTTGGAATATCAAAATCTTTATAATTTGTCAGACTTTTATTACATACAACATCACCTGTATGAATATGAGTTCCACATTTATAATAATAGTGATTGCTCATTTTATAGTATGAATACTAAAGTAGAATTCATACTTTTATCAATTTTGAGGATTTATACAGTGCGTATGAATTGCCATTTCATGTCAGTACAAATGAGTTGCCAAATCTTATCCTGCATAAATAGTTTTTCGCGACTTTTCAGAAGCGGGAAACAAGGTAAATACTGGTCAAGTTCCAGAAGCTGACAAAATTTATAGAGAACATAGGAATAGGACAAAAAGTTTGAGCGTTTTTTGGGACAATGTTTCACAAAGGAAAACTGAATTTCTTTGAACATAACGCGCAACTTCTCCTCTACCTCACGAGACAGGACAGGTGCTGAAATGCCATTCAGACGATTCAGAATATGCGCTACGTGATCATAGCAACGGGATAATTTCAGTTTTTTCAGAACTTCTTTAAGTTTTGAAGGCTTCAGTTTACTCATGTCGGTAATTCGTTCCTTGCGAAGTTCAGCGCGAATTTGATCCAGAACGGTCTGCGGAATTTCAGTTGTTTCTTTGGCCTGGAATTGTGCCAACCATTCATTCAAATGATTGATCTTCTTGTAGGCATAATAGGACATTTCTCTTGGCGGATCTTTGTAGGAAGGTTTTTCAGAATCCACAAGAATGTAGTCGCGATGACCGCATTCTGGACAATCCAAAAATGTTTCATTGAACAACATTTCAGAATCACAAACAGGACAGTTTCCGTAATTTTCTTCAATAGTTGAAATCAGGGTGGTATCATTATGAAGATTGTTTGGATCAAGGGCATTCAAATAACACTCTAGCGCTTTGTCACGTTTCCATCCTAAGTTAGTATTGAGTGCTGAGGCTTTCTTTTCCTCTTCTTCATTTTCAGACTCCTCGTCTTCTTGAATACTTACATTTTCTGCTTCTTCAATGGGAGTTGTCTCAGCAAAATAGGAGTATACACTGTTTGCTGGCATTCGTTTTTTACTCGTACTTTCTTTGACTTTTTTCCCTGCTGCTATTTTATCCTGGGCATCTGTGTAAGAGAACAATATATCTCCTACACGAAGAAAATAATCTGCCTCAGAATCACCTGATTCAAGTGTATGGATTTTTTCTTCAAGGGCTTCTATTTCTTTTTCAATACGAGAACGTTCATATAAGATACGATTATTTGAGAGTTGAAAAGGTATATCAAATTGTGCTTCTACTTGTTTGAATTCTTGACGTTTTTTTGCTAATTCATTACGTAAATCTGATATATTTTGTTTTTCTTCTCTAATTTTTGAAATATTCTGAACATGAAAGGATTCTAGTGTTTTTGCTCGCTGAGGTTCTAACTTCTTCCCGGAGTTAGGGGGTGGCATTTTTACGGTAATATCTTGGACTCCATTCCCGTTTAGTAATTTGTCCAAAGAAAGTTTATACTGTTCTTCCTCATTCATTGCCTACAAAGCGATTAAATTGTATTGTTTAGGTCATAATTTAATTTCGCGTGATAAATTGAGAAGAAACCCGATCTTTTAAACGCACTGATTTTTTTAAAAATCCCGGACTCTGGCAAAATTTTTTTCTGTTTACTAGACATAAACAGCAATCATGGGCTCTGGTGGTTTAATGCAACTCGTCGCATATGGCGCACAAGATATTTACCTGACCGGTAACCCTCAGATTACCTTTTTTAAGGTGGTGTACCGTCGTCACACCAACTTCTCCATGGAGGCCATTGAACAGACCTTCAACGGAGCCGCCAACTTCGGCAAGAAGGTGCAGTGCACCATCAGCCGTAACGGTGATCTGATCCACCGTGTGTACCTGCAGGCTACCCTGCCTAAGGTGACTCTGCAGAGCCAGGACGGCAGCGGTGCACAGTTCCGCTGGCTGAACTGGGTGGGCCACAACCTGATCAACAATGTGTACATTGAGATCGGTGGTCAGCAGATTGACAAGCACTACGGTGACTGGCTGCACATCTGGAATGAGCTGACCCAGGAGGCCGGCAAACAGGCCGGTTACGCCGAGATGGTGGGTAACGTGCCTGAGCTGGTGAACCTGCTGGTGCAGGGTGGTGAGGACTGCGATGCTGACTGCGTCAGCAACGAGGAGCCCAACACCTCCGCCGAGGTGCGCAAGTGCGCCCCTGAGTACACCCTGTACATCCCTCTGCAGTTCTGGTTCTGCCGCAACCCTGGTCTGGCTCTGCCTCTGATTGCTCTGCAGTACCACGAGGTGAAGATCTGGCTGGAGTTCAACGAGCTGCGCAACCTGTGCTGGGACTACTCCAACGCCGGCTCCAACCCCCACGTGATCCGTGACCGCGTGGCCCAGAGCGGTCTGGTGTCTGCCTCCCTGTATGTGGACTACATCTACCTGGATACCGATGAGCGCCGCCGCTTCGCCCAGGTCAGCCACGAGTACCTGATCGAGCAGCTGCAGTTCACCGGTGCTGAGTCCGTGACCAGCAGCGCCAACAAGATCAAGCTGAACTTCAACCACCCTACCAAGGAGCTGGTGTGGGTTGTGCAGCGCGACTCCTTCGTGGATTGCGCTGATGCCGTGATCAACCCCTGGAAGGGCCAACAGCCTTTCAACTACTCCGACTGGTTCGATCGCTCCGTGCTGCTGTCCGGTTACTCCGTGACCCGCGTGGAGGGCATGGCCGGTAAGAACCCTGTGGTGACCGCCAAGATCCAGCTGAACGGCCACGATCGGTTCTCCGAGCGTGAAGGCAAGTACTTCAACTTGGTCCAGCCTTACCAGCACCACACCAACATCCCTGCCGTGGGTATCAACGTGTACTCCTTCGCCCTGAAGCCTGAGGAGCACCAGCCCAGCGGCACCTGCAACTTCTCCCGTATTGATAACGCCAACCTGATCCTGACCCTGTCCAACAACACTGTTGGTTCAGTGCTGTCAGCCCAGGTGCGCGTGTACGCCGTGAACTACAACGTGCTGCGTATCATGAGCGGTATGGGTGGTCTCGCCTACAGCAACTAAAAAGTTTATATCATATTTATATGGTATTTACTATAGTTGTTTGTTAAAAATTAAAAAAATAAAAATTCTAGACCTCCAAAATTGAAAAAGTAAAAACTACTGAGCGAGCTTTTTATAATTTTACAAACATTGATTCAAAGAATGAATATTTGTAAGGCAAGACTACAAGAAGGAAAAAGCAAGGGTAGTTCATGTGGTAAAAAAACAATAAATGATCATGGTTATTGTGAAAAACATTTACGAAATAAAAAATATGATGAAGGAATTCAGAATGGTATTCGTTGGTGCCGTTTCTTCTTTAGAGGATGCAATGAGGAACTTACACAGTATACTGATGATATAGTAACATGTAAGAAGTGTTTGGATAAGAATAAAGAAAATACACTACGTTGTAATCATAAAGACTGTAAATTTAAGGCAAAAGAAAATGAGAACTTTTGTGGGAAACATGAAAGAGATAAATATCGTTTAGAAGAAAAAGAAAAAGGTATTAGATACTGTGATATTGATAGAGGTTGTTTTACTCTATGTGAACAAGGAATGTCTTCCTGTAAACAATGTCTTGAAAAAACTAGAAAAAAAGATAATGAAAGGATTTCTAATAGAAAAAGAATAAATTCACAGTTACAAGAGAAAACAAATAAAAGACTTTGTCAAAAATGTGGATCAGAATTTGAAATATTTCAAACAAATCATAATATATTGAGTACAAAATGTAATAAATGTTATGAATATCAAAAAGAATTTGATTCAAAAAGAGAAAGAGATGTTAGAAATTATAAAAAGGAAAAAATAGATAATATTGAAAATGCTTATAAATCCCATATACATTATGCATTAAGAAGAGGATATGAAACATCATTTAATTTTGATGATTATACTAAACTTGTATCTCAAGCATGTTATTATTGTGGATATTATAATGAAAAAGAAGCAATTGGAATTGATAGAATAAACAATTCATTAAATTATACAATAGAAAATTGTGTTCCGTGTTGCGAAACATGTAACAGAATAAAGCATATTTATCATCCGGTATTCTTTGTTACAAAGGCTAAAATAGTTTCCAAACAATGTACTCCTAATCAAGACTTTTATGGCGCATGGCAAATATATTATACTCGCTCTATTAATCATAATTATACTAAATATAAAAAAGAAGCCGAAAAAAGAAAATTAGGATTTGTACTTACTGAAATGGAATGGGATAGGCTGATACGACAACCTTGTTATTTATGCGGATATAGACAAATTGAAGGAATTGGCTTAGACAGATTTGATAACTCTATTCGCGAATACAATATGCAGAATAGTAAACCATGCTGCGGTAGCTGCAATATAATGAAAAATGATATGATGTACAGCGACTTTATTAATCATATGTCACGTATATCAACACGATGGGAGGATATGAGATCTCTTGAAAAGATACCTTTATTTCCAAATCCACAACGAGTAACTATAAGCAAAACACCTGATATTATTCGTTGGACAGCAAATAGATTATATTATGCTATGTTATCTGATTTTGAATATATATTTATCAATCAGTATAAACAGTACAATATAGATAATGAAATTCAAATATTGAAATCAAAACTCCATACATTAAATAATAAAGAAATCGCATTATCATGTATATCATCATATTTAAGAAACTTTAAGAAATCATAATAAATTGTTACTACTCTAATAGAATGGCGGCAGCAGCAGGACTTATACCCGGTAAGGTTGAAAAGGTTCAGTCCTTTTTGCGTGAGGCAGCGGTAGGTGATGCTTCACATGACTTTTCGGATTCCCGTGCTGGTGGCAATTTGTTTAACTCCATCTTTAAAACGTACAAGGATATTGGGGCACCCACATTTCCATCCCATTCTGAAGATGAAGAGACTATGTCTGAATTTGAGATTTTAAATAGCATTTTTCAGTTTGCTCCTACTGGGACAAAGGATTCCGACTTAATTGGAAAATTTCGCGAGAATATTCTGGTTGACAATAAGGAGCAAACTTTCAAACGATGGGATGAAGATCCGATTTTGTATAAAATGACAACAAAACGAGTAGCAATTCGACCCAAGGGAGGTGAGTATCAATGGACACTTAGCTCAAAAGAGATGTTTGAATTTATGAAAGGTTCAAAGTCTGACATGGTATTTGCGGTAGATGCTGCAAATGTACCTTTCTATGATCGAATGCTTGAGGAAAAAGGTACCCAAACAAAAACGGGAACCTATGTGTATATGCGTGAAAGTGTAAACGATGCTGCTCAAAAAGTTGTTATTCCTAAAACAATGGATACTGTTATTGGGATTGAAACAATAGAAGATACAGCATCATTCAATGTTATGTATCCTGCTGTACGTTCCACATCCAATGAGGAAATTTCTAAACTATCTGAACAGGAACTTTTTTATTCAAATTATAGTTTGGCATTAGCTTCGGATCCAAAAAATCCTTCACCGTCCGTCACTCTTAGTTTCTATGATAAGCAGATGATTCGACAAATTCAAATTATGAAAGGCCGTAAAGAAGATGCTCATCCTAATTCTGTTCCTACGCTTTCTAACAAAATACGTGAACTTCTTCAGTATCTTACTCCTAAGGGAAATTTAAATAAAAAAATGGAATATTTTACGGCACTTCAACAAAAACGAAGTGGAGACTGGTTACAAGTTCTTGGTTGTCTTCAGCCAGAACGATTTGGTCTACCTGCATCTACACGTATTACGATGGTAACCCTGGATAAAATTTGTGTAGCGTATGCTATTTTTTCAGGCGTCGATGTAATGATGACATATTTTTATTTGGATCCTGATCCAGCTAAACCGAATGAATATTGGATGATTCGAATCTATAAAGACTATCAAGCAGTCCCTGAAACAAAAGAACAACAACTTTCCAAAATTATACAGTTTTATCCAAGGCCAGAATCCATTAATATTTTTATTAGTCAAGGTGAACAAAAATCATTTACGGAGTATAAACAATTTTATAAAACTGTGTGGAAATCAATAGATGATACTCTTAAAAGAGAAGTGAACAAGAGTATTCAAAAAATAAATGAAATTGTATACATTCCACGGTTTGACCCTAAAAAATTTATTAAGCAATACATTACTAAAGTATTAGATGATGTTACAACACTTGCTGTATTTCGTTCATTGGCTCCTGAAATTGATGCCACCTACGCTAATGAAGAGGTACAATTATATACACAGGCTGTTACAACAGCATCATATAATAGAGTTTTATCCATGTTTGAAAGATATAAGAAAAATTACGCAATACTAAAGAATGCAATTTTGTCTAAGAAAACAAATGCTCTATCAACAGAACATGCTATTCAATCCTATTTCACGGCCATTTATAATAAAAATAAACTGAATACAAAGACCCATAAAGAGAGATTTGAACTGATAGAGGAATTACAAATATTTGGGAAATTGTTTAGCAGTAGAAATGGGGGACGGAATGGTGTGGGAATTTTTACATTTCTTTCTATACATTTACTTCCTCAAGAAGCAAAAGAATTACGGGAAGCAATTAATACTTCGGCAATCCATGTACCTGAGGATGTAAAAAGCCAGTATATGGAATTTGTATCAACAGCCAATCTTTTGTTGGGAGAACGCGAAGATGTATCTATTCAGCAAATAACAGTTGAAAATAAGGACATTCTGGAATCAGTAAATAGTCAGTTTCCAAATCCACCCATTAGTATAGTGAGTGAATCAGTTATTCAGGCACAAATTCCTGAACAAACAGCTCCAATTGTTCTTGTACCAGTACAAAATGCTTCAAGTACTCGGAAAGTGGGCAAGAAAAGTACACGAGGTCAACGAAGTCCTCAGCCTTCACAAGTGAACGGTCAACCTGTAGCAAAACAACATAAAATAGCAGAAGCAACTACTGTAGCTGTTGCCGCAGCAGCTACTTTGGCTTCGCCTGAAGAAAAAGCGGAGAAAGCATTTTCAGAAGCAACTACTGTTGCGGCTGTTGGTCCGGCAATTGAAATTTCAGATAATGCCAAGAAAGTAAATATTGAAACTAGTTCGAATACTCTTGATCCAGATAACTCATTTCAAATTACAGATTATACTGCTGCTTTAACTTTACTGACTTTGCGATTCAATTATATACAGACACCTCAAGGCCAACATGAGTTAGAGGAATTTATTCAAAAGAATAAAGTAACTAATATTGCGCATGTTGGAGGTTCCAAAAAATCCAAACAGTTTTCAAGAAAATCAGTACAATCGCGGTCACTTATTCTTCATAATCCTTACACTACATTTTACTTCTTATTGAGAGAGTTATCGTATCGTTTATCCAAGCCTTTGGAAATAGAAGAACAAAAATATAATATGCTGGTTACTAATATGATTCTTAAACTCATTAAACAAAAAGATACTTTGGTAAAACAATATTCCAATAAATTCCTTTTTAAGGGTAAACAATATACTTCAAATCCCGTTGTATTGGAATATATGTTATTTACAACCCTTGAACATTATATTCTAGGAAGATCAAATACAGTAAAACTTCTTTCTATTTCATCCTATTACTGGAATGATATCATACAATCCTATTTACAAGGACATATGAATGCTAAAGAATTACATTATATTAAGGATAAATTATTTCTTTCAGAGGAGGATATTCTGAATATTTTTGCGGAATCTTCCACATTTACTTCCAAAAAAGACTTAGTTCAGGCATCCTTAGCAATGATGAATGAATTGATAAAATATGTTGGAAATTTGGATATGAGATTGAAATTTTTGAAAGTTGTAAAATCCGCAAGAAAGACTCTGAAACGGTCAGCACGGTTTTCTAGCAGAGTTCGATCTTCTCTGAAATCTAAATCTATCAAATCAGCAAGGGCTTCTCAGAGACAACCTTCTCGTCGGTCCGTAAAATCTTCTCAGAGACAACCTTCTCGTCGGTTCGTTAAGAATATAATTAAGAAACCTAAATTCAATATTCAAATAGTTCAAAATATGGATCCTATACAGAAACAAATAACACCCCAGAATAAATTATCTCAGAAATTACAACCTATAAATTCTGAAAATCCTATTGAATTTGTAAATTATTAATTTATACACCCAGTGTCCATCCAGCGTCTTCCATCTTTTGTTGAGCTTCCACAAAAGAGGAATATACTCTCTGATTCTCTTTCAAGCATGTTTCGTTTGGTTTAGGACCCAGACCAAGTTTATTGGCAAATGCTTTTTTGAATCCACTGAATTTTTTAGCCATTTCCTTATTTCGTGTTTGGAAAGCAGCAGCATGTTGGGGATTGTCGGGTGATTTGCGGGAAAATTCCTCGGAAAATTCCACAAATTCAGACACTAATTTCCCATATTTCTGACAGGCTGATTCCCGTGTATCATTATTCTCAAATCCTTCTGCGCTACAAACAACAGGTACTGTATCGCCACTAGAATTGGGTGCCATAGAACCCACAACCTGGAGTATGTCTGGAATACGACCAGTTCCGCAGGCATCTAACAAATGCCAAAATCCGATCGCTAGACCACCACTGAGAACAAAGGAGGTAATTCCACCAAAAAGTGTTTCACATCCGGTGAACGCCCGTAAAAAGATGAGGCACAAAAACACAAGACCAATTACAAGTGTGGAAATTGTGTATGCTTTCCGGTTATCTTTCATATCCTGATTTGCGTTTGCTGATGCTGGGCGTACCATAACACGAATAGAATTATAGATACAGAATATGGAAAAGAAGAATGCGGATCCCATCCAAAAGGATGGCGCCACAACCTCCTTGCCTTGGGGCATAAAACTTCCCAGTAAACTCTGATTAATCTGAAATCCGTATCCGCAATTTAGACTTTTACTGCGGAAGGCCTGTGTAGAATCCTGGGAAAACAGAAGTTCAAAGATTTGCTGAACAATCCAAATTGCGGACCAGTTCAGTGCTAATCCAAGACCGACCCAAATCAGGGGAATATATCCACTTAAGATACCAAAAAAGAGGGATCCAATAAATAAAACATTCGGCAAATCGTGATAGGTCATTAACAAAAATGATCTTGCACGATCCATTGATACATCCATTCTTTCTAACTCCTTGACTGTATGTAAGAATTATTCTGCAGCTCTATCACAAACATAGATGGGTTTTCCGTCTGCTGCCTTGTCGCGCATAAGTGGTAGTCCTAATAGATTTGTACCGCGACGTTCAGACAAATGCGAAATTCCAAACACCATCATTATACCGATTCCAAATCCAAGTAGGAGACCTGTAACAACTGCCATTACACCTTCGCAGGAACTTACATAAATTCTATAGATTAGTACTAAAAGACCGAGTATACCTAAACTCCACATACCCAACAGTGTGGAGACTTTCTTTGTGGGAGATGCTTCAATTTCATCGGAATAAATGGTAGGTAGAGAACCTATCCATCCAATAATAAAGCCCATGAGTAGAGTGTAGTAACTGGGGACTTTTTGTGTGGATACTTTACCGAATTGGGAATTGCGACTCAATCCCATTAAATGAGAATATGTAACACCGGGAAACTGCCCAGAACACCGGAATTCAGAGGAACTTGCTAATCCAGGAACCACACTTCCTACAAACTCGGCAATATATTTATGTAGGAAACTTACAAAAACAAGCGCACCGGCAAAGATTGCCATCGGTGCTGACTGAAATAAAATACCAAATAGAATAGCGGATGATGTAACTATATCGGGTAAAACTTGAAGGTTATACTTAAAGCCCTCGGAAATACTACCAAATAAGCCCTTAAATTTCTGATTTGAGTAATTTGCTGCCATGGGAATCCCCTCCTTCTACAAACACTTGCTACAAACTATTGGCGGTATTACATCCAATAAACGAGATGTTCCACCACACATCTTTGCTCTGGATTTGAATTGTGCTATTTATCACTGTGCTCGTAAGGTGGAACAGCCCTATACAAACGAGTCACGACACGAATGGGAAACTCTATTGATTTCTCATGTTATAGCATATATTAAATCCATGACAAAACTTGTGGCTCCCACACAGGCTGTTTATATTGCTGTGGACGGCGTAGCACCAATGGCAAAAATCAAACAACAAAGGGCTCGCCGGTTTAAATCGGCTGTCCTAGCGGAAAAGGAAGCACAGCTTCGGGCAGAAGCTGTAGGTCAAGTGTGGGAACCGAAGCCACGATGGGACAGTAATTCAATCACACCTGGTACTCAATTTATGGGACGATTGACGACGGCCTTGAAATCTCTGAAACTTTCGGTTCCCACACATGTTTCTAGTTCTGATGAGGCTGGTGAAGGGGAGCAGAAAATCATGCAGTATTTGCGTTCTCAAACGGATATTACTAAAACGAAGGAAGTTGTTGTATATGGCCTGGATGCAGATCTAATTGTGCTCGCGCTTCTGGAAAGTGCCAGATCAGGGCGACGTGTGGATCTTTTCCGTGAAGAAACGGAATTTAATGGACAGGTAAAGACGAATGTGCTAGGGGATGAACAATATTTGTATATGAATTGTAATCTTCTGGCGAAAAGTCTCTATGATGCCTGGGCACCCACAGGAACTTCCGTATCATCCTTTCTGTATTCGTTTGCTGCTACAATGAATTTGCTGGGGAATGATTTTGTTCCGCACGGTATGGTTCTTAAAATCAATGACGAGGGAATTGAGTACGTGTTGGAAATTCTGAAACGGTCGGGACAACTTCTGATTGACCCCGCGACATTACGATACCGGCATTCAGTACTGCTTGCTCTCTTTGTGGAAGTAGCAAAGGACGAAGAACAGAAACTTCTGAAAGGAATTCGCCGAAAACTGAATACACGATGTGGTGCTTCGTCGGCTAATTCTGCTGATCCTGTAGCGCGTGCTATAGCCCAATGGAATGATCAACCGGTTGAGTGGGCAGCAGAATCATGTTTGGTGGAACAGAAACGTGTAGAAGGGCAAGAGAAACCTCTACTCTTTCTGAAAAAAGCGTGGCGCGAAGACTATCAGAGGGAAGCACTCTGGGGTTCAACGGAGGAGAAAGCATGCGATGCATTCTGTAAAACACTTGGATGGACCTTGGCATATTATTTGGGTAAACCTGTGAATATGAATTGGTACTATCCTTGGTTTCTACCACCAACATTTCAGAGTCTAGTTCACTTTCTTTCAGGGAAGGATGATTCCGTGTTTGAAGCCCCAATTCCTACAGGTCGTTCTCTGAAACCGGTGGAACAATTGGCCATGGTTCTGCCACTGTCCTCGTTTTCCCTGCTCCCACCAGCACTCCAAACACTCCCCACAAAGTATCCATATGCGTGGCCTTCCGGCTGGTCCTATTTCAGTATGGGTCGTCGGTTTCTATGGGAATGTGAACCTCTTATTCCACTCATTCAACCATCTCAAATTCAGAAATGGATAGAGGAATGTTTGGAAGATGAAGAATAGAATCTAGGTAAAAATTGAAACAATTAGATACGAAAAGAATCACTGTGTGTATTTTTCGTATTAGAATGGGATATTCAACTGATTTTCTGGGCTCTCTGAAGTTTTCTCGGCCTCTTCGGGACAAGGAACAGGCGTTTCTGAATGCGTTCAGTGAAAGTCGGCGCATGAAATTGGATGTTCAGAAACTGAAAGAAACGTATGGTTTGGGTAAAGGAAACCCATTTGCAAAATCGGAGGAGGATGTGTATGGACTTGAGGGGGAGTATTTTGCCGAAGAGTTGCCATACAATAGTCCAATTGTTCTGGATTACAATGCTCCACCGGCATTACAACCTAGTCTCTGGTGTCATTGGATTGCTACAAAAACTGAATTGAAATGGAATGATGCTGAAAAGTTTTATAACTATATTGAATGGCTACAGTACTTGATTACGCATTTCTTTGATAAATGGGGTGTTGCTCTGGATGGTGCTATTCAGTGGCAAGGGGAAGATAGAACGGATAGAGGAACAATTTCTGTTTGGGCAAGTAAGATTCATATTCATCACGATGCTTGTGATGAATATGAAGAGGATGATTAATTAATGTGGGGATTTAGTGCTTGCGTTTGAAGAGGCTGAAACGTCCCTTGCGAGCCTTGTAGCCAAGCCGGGTTAGGCGACGCAGAGCTTTTTTGCCGGCTTCAGAGGCACGACGGCTCACAATGCGACCGCGCTTATTGTATTTCAGATCCTTGCGAGTCAGACCACCGGAAGTGTGGTGAGCGGTTCCGTGCATGACTTCGGCACGAGTTCCGACGGACTTACTTCCACCTTCCATTGGCAGAACGGGGGCATTGTTACCGCCCTTCATGGATTTGCGGGAATTTTTACGGGTCTTACGCTGAGTTTTGCGATGGGCTTTACGACTTGCTTTACGGTGAGCTTTACGACGACCACCAGTAAGCTTCATAGAGTTCATTGCGTTCATAGCCTTATTTAACATTGCGTTTGCGTCCATTTTCTATTTAGGTCTAATATATTTTTTAATCAACGAAACAGAAGAACTGCCTCTTGAGAGGATATTGTTTTCTGACTAGTTGCTCTGGACGGTAAAACGGTTGATTGGAGCCAATGTTCGAACTGATCTAGCGTTTGTTTGGGATCTAACTCGCGTGCCCTTTGATATGCCTTTTTTGCCTGAGAATTGTAGAATTCCTTGTCTGTCTTTAAATGCCGGAGAGCCGAAATCCATTCTGAAATATCCGCGCGATCACAATATATTGCTGCATTTCCGCAACATTCTTGAAGACCAGGTGTGGGATGGGCGATCACAGGAATTCCAGAGGACATAGCCTCCACGGCTGTTCTTCCCCACGTTTCCTCTTTACTGGGCATAATCTGAACCCATGTTTGAGCATAGGCATCTTTAATTTCCGTTGTATTCTGAATGTAATGAAGATTGGGAATGCCATGTTCCACAATTTGGGCACGGTATCCACCAAGAATTCCCAGAAATTGGAGATCTGGCAATGCTTTTGCCAAACTGACTAACAAATGACCGCCCTTATTTTCATTAACATTACTTAGAGTAACATATTTTGGTTTCTTTTCCTCATCTTTAATATAATAATTACGATAATCAACGATAGGATGTATGATATGCGAATTCTTGTCAGGAACGTCTTCTCGTGTAGCTTGAAGACTCTGTGAATTAAATACTGTCCAGTGACGTGTTTGTATTGAGGGATCTATCCACCTGTTTGCCGGTACAGAGCGCACATAATTATCCGTATGAACCCATTCTACAAAAGGAATACCCCGTTTCCTACAGATATATTTCATCTGATTTCTATACACATAGGAATGACTGTGTATCAAAGATGACGTATTCGCAATTTTTACTAGAGTATTTGTATCGTATAAATCAAAACAACGAATTCCATCATAGGATATGTTTGGAAATCCGGGACTTGCTACCCAAATATCATATTTATATGGTTTGCGCATTAGAAATTGATTGATTGTGTGCGCACATACTTCTGAACCGGCATTTACCTTGGGGACATATCCGTGGAGGATCCAAAGCATCCGAATCCGTGTTTCAGGAGGTTCCAAATAGGTCCAGGGTGAAATTGTCAGGGGAAATAAGGAATCCTTGTCTGTACACGGTCTATCAAAAAATAGGAGAATAGCGACTAGAATGCCTGTTACTAGCATCCATTCTAGTGGAATATGAATGTCTTTCATTTTGTTAGAATCCTTACTTATTTATATCATTTTTTGTACACTTTGCTCTGCTTGGACTCTGTTTGCTGGTGGAGATGTTCTCCATTCATTCAGTACAGTTGTATTCGGTGCCTTTTCATTCTCGGCGCAGAATTTCATATATAACATACATCTATGAATATTCCAGGCATCGTATACGCCGGCAAAATGGACTAGGAAATCACCTGGCTTATAGAGATCCGCAGTGGGATCATCGGCTTTATCAGTGCGACTAAATAGATAGGAATTAAATCGCCGAGGGTCCAAACAGGTCTCAATCATGGCTTGATCGGCAGGATTGGTTTCATAGAGCCGGCAAAAAGCTGCGTTATCCCACCAGATATGATGTGTGAGGTCTTCTTGGTTATAGCAGCGTTCCAGAAAATCTTTGGCCCAGGCGGATTTTCCACGGAAGAGGACATTTCCGTTGTTCAGATTGTGACAAGCATCACGACACCAGAGCATGTCCTTCCCTTCAGGAAGAAGTGGTAATACATGATCTTCTAAACGGAGATCTGGATTGGTAATAATCACATCGCCATCAGACCAAAAAAGATAATCGTATTCATTCAAGTATTTCAGAATGAAACGAATTTTTGACCAAGGAATGGGTTTTTTGCGATCCCAAACATCATCCCCTCCTTCTAGAAATGTGTATCCGTGACGTTTTGCGTAAGCTCGTTTAGACGCCATGCCAGGTTCCATCGCTTTCTTGTAATCGGCACCAACGGCAAATGTCAGAATGGCGATTTTCATTGGGTATTATCTTTATTTTGATTTTCTGGATTTAGACCGTTGTTTTTTACGCAATACGGTTTTATGTCTTCGTGTATTTCGTTTTCCACCTTTTGTTAAGAGCGCCGCTCTACCTTCCATTGTTTGTTTCCATTGGTCAAATTCACTAATAATATTTGCCCCTCTACTTTTGGCAAAAGCACTCAAATCATTATATATTGTTTCTCTTGATAGTGATGTCTTTAGTGTTTGAGCCAAAAGACCTGGTAAGTAATACTTATCAATAAATTTCTTTTGTGAATCCAAACATGTATCTCTCGCGCTAGTCCACGATCCGCAGTATTTTTCCCGTAAATATCTAGCAAATGATATTACGATTTTCATATTTGTGAATGTATTGAGTATATCTGTGGAAGACGATGGTGTATGAGTTGGAGGTTGAGCAGCAAATACAACAGGACCAGAAGGTGGTAAAGGAAAGGGAAGTTTTGTTGGATCGCCTGAGGCCATATTTCTTTTCTTATATGGGAAAAAATTGATGAGTATTTTGATAATTAGGGGCAAGTAGTGTTACTTTTATTCATTCTTTTCGGAAAATGTCAGAGACTATTCAGTATATCCGCACTGAAAATGGACATTTTCAGTGCCCTCATTGTGATAAGATTTGTGAGAAGCAGAATACTATGTATTATCATGTGAAGACCAAACATTTGGCAGATTTTAAATTTACGTGTTCAGTATGTTCACATAAATTTGTTCAGAAATCTACCTATGAGAAACATATGGCCGCTAAACATCCTGAAGAAGCTTCTAAAGATGAAAAAGTGAAGAATCCCTATGTTGGTGTGTCTCGGAAGTGTCCAGGATGTGATCATGAGAATAGTACGAAGGCCAATTTGATTGTTCATTTTGCTCGGCACCATTGTAAAGACTGGATTCCAGCCTATACAAAGAATATGTCATGTAAGGGATGTGAGAAAGTATTTCCATCTTCTACAGCATACCTGTATCACGCTGTATCTTGTATTAAACCTATTCCAGAAGATTATGCTAGCATGCTTTCCCTAATTAAGTAGAGTCCGTGATATCCGAGCGAAGCAAATCCAAGAAGGAGGAGCATCTCAAAGTATCGCCGGGATGCCTCTTTTTTGTAGCGGGCCAGGATACCGAGTAAAGGGACTACTAGGAGAATATGAATCCAGTTTATCCAGGCAGATTTTCCCTCACTGAGTTTTTTATAGGCCTGGAATCCATGGTATAACAGGATTACCGCTGCCATGATTCCTAGAACAGTAAACAGAATGTCAGGAATACCATTTCGTACCAGACCTATATAAAGGAATAGAGGGGCCACAAATAGGATGTGAAAAATATAAATATACTTATGATCCATCATTTTCTGTAAAGTCTTTTGATAAAATTATTCCTGCTTCTATATTTATTTTAATATTGGGAATTTGATTACCTTCGCTGTCAACCGCATTTCCTTCTGAATCTACCCAAACAATGTCTCCTTCATACTGAAAAGGTCGCCGCTGTTTGATTGTTTGGAAATAGGAATCCTGAATATGTCGTACTGTTGGGCAACGACCGGCCTTCCAGCCTTTATGGTCTCCACAGAATCCATGAGCCTCTCTGAAATTAGGACATTGTTTCCAGAGTCCTTGAGTGCCCCTTACACGAAGAGGACATTTCTGATTTTCCCACCAGGTATCTTCTTTGGCCACCACAATAGATGCCGGTGCTCCTTTAGATCCCAGAATAGTTCGCTTCAGTTCGGCAACGGGAACTTTCGTAAGAAATGATACTTGACGAAGAAATTCATAATCGTGCTGATAAAATATGGTCTGAAGCGAATCCCAGAGATATGCCGGGATTCGCGTTTGAACTGTCTCCATACCCACAACAAATACAGCGAAATGATTATCAATTTTTGCACAGGATTTAAGGATGTTCAGTCTTTTTTCTTCAAGTGTAATAAGTATGGTCGATAAATCAGAATGGGGCCCCGTTGTTTGGCGGCTACTTCATACAATGGCAGATATAAGTTGTAGGAAAGATATTTATCTATTGTGGGCATCCGTTCTACGAAATACGGCATCTGTTTTGCCCTGTAATTTGTGTCGAACGCACATGAAATCTTATTTGGAGACCCATGCTTTTGTACCAAATACATGGATGAAGCAAACGGGGAGTCAGAATAGGGATAAGATTCGTGTTTGGATTTCTGATTTACATAATTCAGTTAATGAGCGTCTTGGAAAACCGCGAGTGGAATTGAGGACTTTACCGGTAACACCATTTCAGACAGCAGTGAAAGTAATTCAGGAATCGTATGCACAACTTCAGAGAATGTGGGTTGGCCAGAAGATGATTTTGGGAGAATGGAAACGTAATATGGATCTTCTTATTCAGTTATTATTCAGTGGACCGGATTAACGTCTAAAGAAAAATATATACAGGAAAAGCAAATGAATTTTCCTTCTTATACATCGGTATTTCCTGAAAAGGGAAAATTTCGTCTTTTTATAGATAAAACACCCTTTATTCCAAATTCTGAATACAGATATAATTGGATTGATCATATTCTTCAGAGTAGGGATCGCACACTCAAGGAATGGCTGGATCTTATATTGGAATTTCAATTACCCGTATTCAAGGAATCTACGTTTGTAGTCGACACTTTCCAGCCACCAGTATATGAATTTCCAAATATTCCAGATCTTTTTTTTCATAGATCTGTAATTGCTACTACAATTGAATCATTGTTTTACTTAAATCAGAGGATTCGCTGGATTGCCCGTAAATTTGTTCAGCGAATTCGGAAACGAATTATGGATAAAAGGATCATTGGTGAAACCGATCTGGTGACTTTATCCACTATTCCTGACAAATGGAGTGTTTGCGTTTACGATGTACAGACTAAATCCAGGTATAAATTTCATATAAATTCCATTGAAAAATATATGGTAGAATCACTTTTTACAACGAGTTTTGCCTACGCGAGTCCAAGATCCCCCAAAAATCCCTACACGAATTTACCATGGAACTTAGGACAGATTATACATATTGTGGACCAAATACAAACAGCATATTTTACACATCGTCATAAATTCTGTGATACCTGGCTAATCCGGTATAGACAAATGGACTATGATTTGGTGGAATTTGAACAGGAATTTAATGGACCGCTTCAATATAAGGCGGCAAAAGCATTTTTCTCGGATTCGGCAAATCTTCTTTTTGCCGAGGTGTATCGTGAAGTGATTGATGATTTATTTGCTCAATATGAATATCCTACAAATGGCTGTGTGTATGGTATGGTAATGGATCGGACTCTGAAAAAAGACCTCCTGTTGAAATGGGATGAAATTGTACTGTATTCGTTTATTTCGGCAAATCATAACTTCTTTCCACCGGATGCTAAGTATAGAACGACCGATGAAATTGAGGAAGGATTAAATAAAGTATATTTTGAGACATTGTATTATGTGAATAAATTGCGTGGTCCTATTTTAATACGGGGATCTGGATCGTTCCAACCACTTGAATGAGGTTCAAATCATTGGAATCTATCTTCTATACAGTAGATATGCCGACACCAAATGAAAATGCTACAGCAAATGGTCCAGCACATGAAATACTACCCCGGTTGTGGTTGGGTAATAAAGCAGCAGCGTCGGATGGTGACTGGTTAAAGCAGCATTCAATTTCGGTCGTGTTTAATTGTACCAAGGATTGGCCGTTTCATCCTGATATTCTACGACAGTATAGGGTTCCCGTCGACGATAATTTACAGAAAGAGGAAATTCAAAATCTCTATGTTTGGACTCCTGAAATTCTGGCAAAACTGATTGGAGAATACAAACGGGGCGAGATGATTCTGGTACATTGCCATGCTGGAATGCAGCGATCAGCAGCAGTCGTAGCACTTATGTTAATGACTATGTATGGATTTTCGAAAAACGAGGCGATTCAATTTATTAAATCAAAAAGGGCTGTGGCATTCTTTCCTTCTGCTAATTTTGAACAGGCTCTTGACCAATGGGAAATAACTCTGAATAAAGTAAAGAATGACAAGGCAAAAAACGCGCAAGGTTAAAAATTCGGACAAAATTCAACATATTCATTTCTTACTTCGTATGGAAACCGTAACATGTCCAAGTGCTGCTGAAAAAGAACAGGCAGGGTTAATGATTCACAATATTATTCGTGATATTGATATGGTTCCTCTTGATACACCTCGTATTTATTATATGAAACATCCAGTCTATAATGAAGGACTTACAGCAATTATGCCGATTCAGACTAGCCATATAGCATTTCATTTCTGGAAGAATCCAGATCCAAAGATTTTGAAATCCTCCGAATCTAAATGTCTCCTGGAATTTGATATTTATACCTGCGGATCTTTGAATACTAAACAAGTTCAGAAAGTGCTGCGTTATCTCACGTGTTATCATCCTACACGAGTGGATGCCACAATCCTAAATCGTAAATGGTCTTTGGCAATTGAAAAACATTGGCACTGGTCTGCTGACAATGGACCTGTTTGGACAAAATGGATTGATCAACTGAATTAAAATCATCATCTGGAGATAACTAGTCTGAATACATGCCATAAATCAGGATTCTTTATCTACCAAGACAATTGGAGAATCCCATATGTTGTTGTCATCAGACTTGAAAATGACAACAAGTTATGGAATTCTTCAACCGCAAAGGCGGTTGGAGTATCATAATATGCGTCATTTTCAAGTCTAGATGTGCCCTTTTTCCTTTTCCAGAACAGACCATTCATCCGGAATATCATCAGGAAAATACTGAAGATAAAAGGCTTCTTCTTTTTCCTGCGTTTCAAACACGAGTCTCTCCGCCTTCTTACTTTCACTGAAATTCAGACCCGCCTCTTTCAGAATGCGTTGCCATGCTACGCACCCTGAAACAACACCATAAGGACTTGGCTGAAATAGAGCCCTGCGTTTCGGTGTTTTGAATGTACGAGCAGAAAGAGTCCCCACTTTCCTGACAGGCCACTGAAGAACAAGCCGTGTTGGCGATGGATTTGGGCAAACTGACAAAATCCACGCCAATCCTTTTCCTAAAGCTCTCACCGCCTTTACCAGATCTGGTGATTCTTTCAGAATATCCTGGGGAATCATACTCAGGGCGGTCTTGATTGGAAGACCCTCCAAGAGCAAATACATTCGGGATCGACTGGACTTTTTCAGAAGACATTCTAGTTTTTCAGTGGATAAAGGGGAAGAGCATGTTTGGATTACCGGTTGCGCCAACAACAGACCCAGAAATCCGAGAATAGATGATTCAGTTGGTTTTAGTTGTACCCAAGCATCCAAACCTCCTTCAAATGGCACTGTCTGAAGAAATGCCTTTGTAAGACATTTTATCAGCAGATCGTATTCTTCGCTTATCCATAATTCATGTGCCCAAAAGACGGAATGTTGTTTGCGTAATTGATGTTTCTGAAGTATTGATGTAACAAGCGCATCAGCAACACTGTCCCTATCATAAAAGCATCGCGTCCATACTGTGGACATTTTACTAGGTGTGGTATCGTAGTAAAGAAATAGTATTGTATCAACTTTTTGGGTAGAATGAGTTTAAACCATTTACGAATAAACATTATCAACAATGACCCCAACACTTTGCTTGAATATGATCGTAAAAAACGAGTCAAAAATTATTGAACGACTGTTGGAAACTGTGGCACCCATTATTGATTCGTACTGCATTTGTGATACAGGTAGTACAGATGATACAAAAGAAAAGATTGAAAAGTTTATGCTGAGTCGCGCTATTCCAGGCGAAGTGTTTTCTGAACCGTTTAAAAATTTCGGATACAATCGGAATTTGGCGCTTCAGAGAGCCGACAAATGGGCAGATTATGTTCTCCTGTTGGATGCTGATATGAAACTCGTAATTGGACCCGAATTTTCCAAGGATGCTCTTACAAAAGATGGATACTTAGCCATTCAAGGCAATGATCGGTTTGAATACTATAATACACGAATCATTAAGACGAAAAAAGGAGTGCGCTGTGTTTGTCCCACTCATGAATATTATGATTTTCCTGGTGGTCTGGATCATAATAATAAACTTCCGAAGTCGTTTATGCGTATTGATGATATTGGTGATGGAGGAAGTAAGTCAGATAAATTTGAGCGAGATATTCGCCTTCTGAAACAGGGCTTAGAGGAAGAACCCAACAATGGACGCTACCATTTTTATATCGCAAATTCCTATCGTGACCTGGGAAAAAAACAGGAGGCGATTGAATGGTATAAGAAACGCATTGCCTTGGGTGGCTGGGTAGAGGAAATCTGGAATTCCATGTATGAAATGGGGAAATGTTATCTAAATCTGGGGGATTCGGCAAAAGGAATTGAGGCGCTTTTGATGGCCTATAATACTAGAAAAGAGAGAGCAGAAAGTCTGTATGAAATCGTGAAACAGTATCGCGAGATTGGAAAGCAACAGACGGCGATGATGTTTCTGGAAAAGGCATATAAAATCCCGTATCCAAAAGACGATGTTCTTTTTATTCACAAAGATGTGTACGATTATTTGTTGGATTATGAATATTCCATTCTTGCATTCTATACAGGTGCTCCTATTGATCATAAGCGATATTTGAACCTATTAGGAATCGGATACAATCGCGAAAACGTCATTAATAATTATCAGTTTTATGTGAAAAAACTCTCGGACACTAAACCTAAACGATATGTATTCACGGATTCTTGTGAGAAAGTTGTGCGAGGTAAGGTGGATTCTTTTAAATCAAGTAGTCCTTGTATAATTCCTTATAGTGAAGGGTATCTGATGAATATTCGGTACGTAAATTACAATCTGGATAAACAACACGGGTCTTATTCCTATCGTCATGATGATCAGAAAATCATTACTCTGAATAAATGTGTTCTGTTGGATCGTTGTCTGAAAGTAAGGAAAGAATTTTGGCTAGATCGTGTCCATCGTGAAGATACACGGTATTTGGGCCTAGAAGATGTAAAAGTGTTTGCACATGAAGGAGAGTTGCGCTTTTTGGGCACTACACAGGATGAACAGGGTAGACCTCGTATTGGAGAGGGTTCTTACACATATAAATCGAATGTCCTGTTTCCTAAAGTTTATCCTTCTCCTTCCAATCAATCCTGTGAGAAGAATTGGGTATATTTTCATCACAAGGGGGATCTAAAGACCATTTATAGTTGGGCACCAATTATTTATGGCACTCTAAAAGATGGTAAATTTGATCCTGATGGGGCTGTAGAAGAGGTCCCCAAGTTTTTCCGTGACTTGCGAGGGTCTACAAATGGAACCCTTGTATCAGGAAAAGATGGTAAAGACGAACTCTGGTTCTTGTGTCATTATGTGGGATATTCTACGCCTCGTCAATACTATCATTGTTTTGTTGTGTTGGACGCAGAGAGTCTCAAAGTCAAACGACATTCTATTTTGTTTAAATTGGAGGGTGAGAAGATTGAATACGCCCTTGGCTTAGTTGTGGAAGAACAGCGTATTTTGATTTCGTTCAGTAAATGGGATGCGGAGTCTATCGTCTGCGAGTACGACCGTAAGACCTTGGAGGATTTTGTTTTCTAAACTGTTTACGTTTCTTAATGGTTTTACGTCTGCGTTTTCCGCCTGAAACAGGTATAATTTCAACAATTTCGTGAATTCTATCTGGGTAATCTGTTTGACAATGTTCAGCACCTACAGCATTTCCGATTTGTAAATAGGTTTCTGACACAATTCGTCCTACTCTACGTTCTGTTGGAAATAAGGCATATTTGCGACCTTGTACTATTTTTTGTACCTGAGATTCATATACATAAATATTTGTATCAAAGGCTAAACGACGTAATGCTTCTGGATGTGTTCGTTCTCGTTCAATATGTAGTGCGCCCAAGGGTACTGTAGCATCACAATTATAATATATATACGAAGGGTCTTGTAATATTTGAAATGAGTCGGCATCAATACATGCTATTTTAACTACTTTTTTGGAATTATTATTTGAATTAAACAGATAAAAAATCGTGTGTTCGTTTGTAATAGGTTCATTCGATGCCATAGAAACATTATAACAGTCTGAGTTGGGAGGAATTGGTATAGCCTGTTGTAAAATAGGTCTATCAAACTCTTCTGGAATTGCTGGAACATTTTCAGAGTTGGGGTGAAGATTGTTTTCGTTCTCGTTCTCATTCTCGTCCTCGTCCTCGTCCTCGTTTTCATTTTCTTCATTAAATTCAGTTGTACCATATCCTCCACCATTGTCTTCCAAAAAATCTACAAAATCTTCAGTATAATGCTCATATGCAATATCAAGAGGTGTATTACCTTCTGAATCTGTGGCATTTATATTTGCCCCAGCGTCAAGTAGGGCCTTCATTATATGTAATCTTCTAGTAACTGTGTAATACTGCAGGTTTTCAAAACTGGCCGGATATACGCTAAAATGTAAGGGTGTGTTACCTGATGGTGTAACTTGATTCACATTTGCTCCTTTTTCAATTAGGAGAGATACTATCTCTGCTCTTGAATAGTGTACTGCCACAATCAATGCCGATATACCATTTTCCAATACAGTATTCGGGTCAGCGCCTCCATCTATTAATGTAGATACTATTTCATTACTGCTATTTTTAATTGAGTCAATAAAATTCTTGGAATTAATTGTAGCACCCTTTTCCAATAATGCTTTTAAAATAGGAACATTCTCATTATCTATCACTATGGATAATGGTGTTTCTGAATCTGCTTCTATATTAGGGTCCGCATTGTATTCTAATAATTTTTTAACTAAAGGTAACTTTTTTATATCACATGCCGCCATTAACGGTGTTTGATATCCATTAACTATATTATATCCAATTATATTTACATTAGCACCTTTTAGTAAAAGTAAATTAACTATTTTTAAACTTCCAAATACGGATGCTTCCACAAGTGGAACACTGCCTTCCTTATCTGACTGATTTATATCAATATCAGTATTTAGAAGTTCGTTAATCTTAGTAAAATTCCCCGAACGAATATAATTATTTAAAACATATATTTTATCAGTGTTGGACATTCTATTTATGTAAAGATATGTTCTATTTACAGAATAAGACATGAGTGGGATAGTTGTATTTTTATTTCACCGCGATTTACGTCTTGTAGATCATCGTGGTATTCAGAAAGCGGTTGAAGTAGCCCGGAACTTAGACGCAACTATCTTGCCACTGTTTGTTTTCACAGAGGATCAGATTATCCGGAATCCTCTGAAATCAGTTCCGGCAGTTCAGTTTATGGTAGATTCATTGGAAGATTTGGGGGAAGAAATTCAGAGTTCGGGTGGTCGGTTACGATTTGCTCTAGGAGATACGGTTGCTGTTCTGCAGAGTATTAAACATCTCAAGGCTGTCGTGGAAACAAAAGATTACACGCCGTATGCTAAACAACGCGAAAAAGCCATTCGGAAGTTTTGTGAGGATCGTGGAGTACTGTATGAAACAGTGGAGGATATTTATCTTACCGAACCTGGATCAGTTCTGACCGGCTCCGGAAAGATATTTCAGAAATTCACGCCGTTTTGGACTTCCGCAAAACGGCGATCAGTTCCTAAACCGACTAAGATACCTACATCTATTCCCTGGTTTTCAGGATCCCCACGAATTCTGGGATCCGTGACTCTGAAAGAAATGAGACCTCAGCCACGGCTGTCCGAAGTTCAACGAGGTGGGCGAAAAGAGGGTCTGAAACGTCTGGCTGAAATTCCCCACAAGTATTCTGAAACTCACGACCAAATGTCCGCTCCTACTTCGCAACTCTCGGCACACAATCATTTTGGAACTGTGAGTATTCGCGAGGTATTCTGGGCCACTGACCAGGAGGACTTCCGACGACAATTGTATTGGCGGGATTTTTATGGTCATATTATGGCGGGATTTGAGGAGCTCTATGGTGTTGGTGCCTATGAATTTCAGGCGCCGAAAGGCTGGAGAAAAGGGGAGAAAGAGGTGTTTGAAGCCTGGGCAAAAGGGGAAACAGGTGTCCCTTTGGTAGATGCAGCCATGCATCAACTGCTAAGAACAGGATTTATGCACAATCGCGCACGAATGTTGGTAGCATCATGGCTTGTCAAAGATAAGGGAGTTCATTGGCGCTGGGGAGAACGGTTTTTCGCCAAACATCTGGTGGATTATGATCCGGCGCAGAATATGATGAATTGGATTTGGATCGCCTCTGTTTTACCGTTTGCTTCGGCCCCCTTTCGGCGTCATGATCCCGACCGATATGCCGCCCGTTTTGATACTGATGGGGCTTATCGGAATACGTGGCTTGAATAAATCCAAACAAATCCTGTCATAAAAAGTACAGTATCTACAATAGTATCCACTTTTCCTCGGATAGTGTTTGGAGTACGTGTAATTAGGACTTGCCACGCTTCCCATAATGTATGAATTACAAATGCTATTAGAATAGACATGAGTGTTGATAACCCCAAATATCTTTTCATCAGAAAAGCTAGGAAAATACCAGATAAGATATGTAAGATAGACCAGTAGGTAATATAAAATGCTGAGGTAGGTGTCCCAATTAAATGGGTTTGAAGAAATGCTTGAATACGGGGCGGTAAAAATAGATCACCGCTGTTTCGGAATTTAGACCAGTCAATGTTGGATAGCATATCTAAATATTCTTATAGTAGAGTAGAGAAATATGTTGGGGCTCGTGTTTCCACATCAGTGTTTTGCTGATATACCTGCATCCTGGAAAGAAGTATGGTTTATTCGTCACGATATTGGATATGGTGGCGCAAAAACAACGGTGAAGGATTTTCATATAAATCGTAAAATATTTCTACGAGCCTGTGAGTATGCCTGGATTCAGTATGCTAAAAAACGGCGTATTAAAGTCACTATAAAAGACCGTAAAGACTCTTGGGTTACAAAGGAGTCCGTTGAAGTATGGGATCCAGTAGATCACATGTTACAGGCAGAAATCAAAAAACAATGTCCAAATGCCACTGTGTTACCTACACCTGGGTTTCTTCTCACAGAAAAAGAGGCATTAGACATGCTGGGATCTGGGGAAAGAGATAGTCACCAAAGTTTTTACGGAAAAATGCGTCAAACATTTCAGGTTCTTATGACCAAGGATGGAAAACCAGAAGGCGGAAAGCTACGATACGATATTGAAAACAGAAAAGCAATTACTGCGGCAGTTCAGTTACCGGATTGGGAATCTGAACTCAAACAGAGACAGACTGCATTTGTCAAAAAAGCGGCTCAAGAAATTCAGAGTGAAGGTGGTTTAGGAACATGGACAGGACACTTAGTCTTCCCCACAACGTTTGAGGGTGCTAAAGAAGCCCTGAAACGATTTTGTGCCAAACGACTCAAACAGTTTGGTGAGTATCAGGATGCAATTGTTGCCGAAGAAGATGGGGATTTCTTATTTCATTCCGTTTTGAGTGCGGCAATAAATGCCGGTCTGCTAACACCAAAGGATGTTATTGACGAGGTACTGAACTACAAACAAAAAGTTCCTCTTGCTTCTTTGGAAGGATTTATAGCACAGGTGTTAGGATGGCGTGAGTTTATGCGTGCCGTGTATCTGAAACGTCCTGTGGCGCCATCTAATCGTTTAAAACATACACGGTCATTAGGAAAAGCCTGGTATGAGGGAACCACGGGTCTAAAGCCCGTGGATGAAGCCATTCAACGCGTTTCTGAAAATGCCTATTTACACCATATTGAACGACTGATGGTTGTAGGGAATGCTATGTTTTTGTGCCAGATTCGGCCGACTGAAGTGTATCGTTGGTTTATGGAAATGTTCGCGGACTCCTATGATTGGGTCATGGTAGGAAATGTGTATTATATGAGTCAATGGGCTTCTGATGCCATTACTACAAAACCCTACATATCTAGTTCAGCGTATCTGAAACGTATGTCGTTTGGATTTCCCAAAGATAAAGAAGGCAAGGAGTGGGAACATGTTTGGGACGCGTTGTATTGGTCCACTATTCATCGGCTTGCCCCTCTGATAAGGAAAAATTACCGGTTTGCTGCACAAGTCAGTTTTTGGGAACGCAAATCCGCGGAAGAGAAAAAAGAACTTCTGAAGATTGCTAAAGACTACATGTCCTAATAAAGAATAGAAATGAGCTCTGTTGAAGAAATAGAGAATGGCGGTATTTGGATTTGTTCAGAACTACAAACAGCACTTCAAATGAAATCTGGATTAGCAATAGGAAAATTGGGCACGTCAGAATTGGCTGTTCTGGAACGTGCCCTTATGAAAATTCCTTACGATTATCTAACGGTCCAACATGCCACTCTGAATGCTGGCCTATGGCCTAAAGAGTCATTGAAGGAATGGGCCTACCATATGTTTACCGAAGTTTTACCGAATATGGATGGCATGGTGGAATGGAATTCCTCGCCTTCCGAGAAAGTTCTTTTGGACACATTTGCTCCCAAAAGTCAACGACTTGTTTTACGATCTCTGGAACCGTATTATCAAGTTGCTGAAGAAAATCAATGGACGAGATATCTTTCTGGTTCGATTGCTGTTGTCTCCCCATTTGCCGAATCTATTTCTAAACAGGTAACAACAGGGTTAGATATTATATGGAAAAAGAAACCTATATGGTCTTCACAGCCTAAAGTACATACAATTCGGACAGGATGTAGTCCAGCAATAGACTCAGAAAGTCCCGCTGCTTGGCCTTCTGACATTTTACTGAAAGGATGGAAAGCAGCAGTGGAAGATTGTGTGAATCGTGTTCTGGCCACGGATGCTCAAGTAGTTCTGGTTGGGTGTGGTGCTCTCTCATTGCCAATTGTAGCTGCTCTGAAGAAAGCGGGTAAAGTGGCAATTCATTTAGGAGGAGCGACGCAAATTCTGTTTGGAATACGAGGAAAACGGTGGGATTCTCATTCAGTAATTCGTGAATTTTATACAGAAGAATGGATTTCACCGTCTTCTGAAGAAACACCGAGACATTGTAAAAAAGTAGAAGGAGGATGTTATTGGCAGAGTTGAATTTTGGGTGACAAATTTCGCCACTTTCAATCTCTGTCTGCCTCACCTGACTTGAAATATGATGCATTACATGGTTCTCCAACCGCAAAGGCGGTTGGAGATTCCCATAACATGTCGCCATTTTCAAGTCAGGTTATTGGTAGTTTTTATCTTTCTTTCCTGTGGAAAATACCCTGTCAAAGACCCATGCCAAACCAATTCCTCCCAGAATAAGTAGAACTGTATTAGATAGAATAGCATTTTGTTGCTGATTAATTCTATATGTATATTCAACCTCCTTCATAAGAACATTGGATATACCTTTCATTTCTTCAGCAGCTGTACTGATCAGTGTTTGAACAGCCGGTTCATTTAGAATCAGTTTAGTTGCGAGAACTGTGGATAGAACGAGACCCATTGTAGTGTACTTAATACAAAAATGGACTTGGGGGGGATTCAATTTTTTTGGCTTTAAATTCTGTTAGGAACTTTTACTCACCATTTTGATTAGCGACTCTGATTTACCATTTCGATAGCCCATTGCTTGATTTTAGCCACATTCTCTTCCACAGACACACCATTTTCCGTGGAAATTTCTAGAACGGGGAGATGAGCAGTGCGAATCCAATGTTCATGTTGGGAATGTAGGCTTTCCAGATACTCCATAGGAATCTTTTCCTCTCCTGAACGACCGCGTTTCTGAATGCGGGATTTGGATGTCTCTGCCGAAGTTGTGATATGAATAATTCCCTTTACAGGTAGTTTAGCGGCAAAGTGATTAAACCATTTCAAGTACAAGGACCATTCTAGATCGTCAAGTTTACCTTCTCGATGTAGCATCTCGGCAAACACATAACGATCTGTGAGTACAGAGCGTTCAGTAATGACAATGGGGAGTTTACCTTCAGCAGGTTTCCAACTTTCCAAAATTTCCATCGTGTGCATGAGACGTGTTAGAATAGCACAGTTCTGAAAGGTATAGCACCAGCGTGCTGTATCTTCGTAGAAAAGCTCCAACAAATTCTTCCCTGTCTGATTCCGGAGAGTGACCCAGTCGGCAACCGGCTCCTGAACAACTGTAATTTCAGGAAGTTTAGTCACAAGTGCTTCAAGTAGAGTACTTTTACCAGCGCCGATGTTGCCATCCAGAGAAATCAGAATAGGGAAGTTGGACATTTCTATGTTACTTTGACAGAATATCTGAGGTACTAGTTTCTGCGTTTTCTTGTAAACTCTCAATTTTTATCTTTTTATACAGTTTTGAATAGACTTTTTCACCAATATATACAGAACTGCCTACAGCTGCCCCTGCTACCATACTTGTGCCTAGAGTGGCAAGCTGAACAGATGCTTCTGCTGCTGGTTGCGCAATTCCACGAATTGCACGAAATGGAATCTGAACCCAAGAACCAACCACTAGGCCTAACAATGAATCTGTTACTGTTAGAGCTATATTGGTGGTTGTTTTAGCAACAGTTGCCGCCAAAGAAAAACCGGTATAGATAACCGTTGTTGTAAGAGACCCTACAAAAACGGGTAAACTGAGTTTCATATTTTCAGAGGATTAGGAAATTAAAACTCTTAGGATTTCAAAACTGTTGGGAATCTAGAATTGCCTCCATCAGTGTAAAGAATTCAGTCTTAAGTTGATCAGCTTTAAATTTAATTGTGGGATATAGAGGAATGTGTATCTCAACGCTATAGAACGGACGTTTATCCACAGAGAGCAGATGGAAGGTGTTCATCAGATATGAAATAAGTTTTTCCTGAGGTAGAGCAGTGGTCTTTGTACTTTGCGACTCTGAACCGTCACTGTATGTGTATTTCACATCATAGACATTACCTCTCTGTTTTTGAATACGAAGAGTGTCATAATTCTCTTCGTTACTTTCTTCGTACTGAAGATAAAACGTTACAAATCCGGATGCTGGTTCTGACTTATCTTCTGAAATATTAGGAATTAGAATGATATCAGAGGATGAATCAGAGGAGTCATCATCCTGATCCGCTTCCAGATCAATTAGGATTCCGCGAATATCTTCTTCACCAGTGTTCATACGCTTGGCAATTAGACTAGGTGATAGACCCCCAAAGATCAGATGTTCATACACTTTCAGATGTTTGGGTGTTTCGGCTTTATTCAGATCCAGAAGTTGCCGGAATACGGTTTCCACAGTTTTCAGAGGAAGACTGAATTTATTAGCAATTGCTGATGCTGACTGACCATAGACGAAAAGTTCTGTGCGAATTTGAGAGTTCATTGTTGGAGTTATACTAAGCTATGAAATATCTTAGTATTTCTCAATTTTTGGGGTATTTTCTTAATTCATTTGATGCTTAGAATACTCAAAAAAATACTGGGCCAATGCTACCACTTCGCCCTGTTCATGCATGCGATGAATCCGTGGAGCTATATCGTCCCGTAAAATAACTCCAACAGAATAATAATCGTGTTGGGGCATATATCTATACTGAGAAAACGGTAGAGGAAATGCATCTGGATGAGAATACCTGGGACTACCGCAGTATTCTGAAGAGAGAGGTGTAAGTTCTCCTGGTGTAAACTCTATCGCTTCCCCAAAATCTAATAATTGGGGGATCCATGACGACGTCGGAATATAAATATTATCGGGTTTAATGTCGTGATGTAAGATACCCTGACCATGTAAAAGTTCCAATGCGTTTTCCATTTGTTTGGCAAAATGAAAAGCAAACTCTAGACTGATTGCCGGTTGAGTACGTATATATTCAGACAATGTATATCCTTCTTCATAATCAAAAATAAAATAGGAAGTGCGAAATTTTGTACTGGATATGTCGGCATAGAGTAGAGAGGATATATACGGAAATTTAGCCTCCTGTAAACGTCTGTATATTGCTATTTCATTTTCCAGTGATACTTTGTCAATACTATTATTTACGAAACGAACTGCGTATTTTTTATTATTAAATGTATATAAAGATGTGACTGTAAATGGACCACTTGCTAAATCAGCTAGGAACTCCGCTGACTCAAAAAAGTCATCAATTTCCAGGTTATCAAAGATACTATCCTTGGATCTATATACATATATGGTTCTGCGACTTTCTTCAAGCGGTGAACAAATAACAGTTGGTTTAGGCGTGTGTTCTTCTTCCATACTTCTGCCTATTCTTCTTTTTATATTTTTATTTAAACCCGTTCAGACTAATCGTCTCCAATTCACTAAGATTGGAGACGATTAGTAAGGCAACTAAGGTTATCCAATCCACTAATTTTAGTGGATTGGATAACCTTAGTTCAGACTTGAAAATGACGGCAAATATTTCAACTCTGGACCCGTTCACATGATAATCCAAACCATTTGAGAAAGGTTGACCATTTGAATGTGTAGGTAACACTGGTTTCAGAAATCCAGGATATATATAATTCAGTATCTTCAACAGATTTTGTGTAAATCAATTTATTATCTTCTGCCCAAATGTATAAAGAATTATGAATGAAGGATTCATATTCCTCTTCTAAACAACCGCACAGTTTCCATATTTTCAAGGCTTCTGAATGTGTGGGAGCTCTGAATCGGGATTCCTCCTCTGATTCAGTATATGGATCACACTGAATTGCCTCCATAGTTTCAAACACATCCATCCCTTTTAGATATTCTTAGGAAAAAGAGCATGATCTATTTTTTCAGCAATCTGAATCATGTCGGCTTCTTTGTATCCACGGGTAGTCATTGCTGCTAATCCAATTCGAATTCCAGAAGGTTTCAGAGCAGATGTGTCACCAGGAATCGTGTTTTTATTCACCGAAATTCCAACTGCAGAAAGACGATTCTCGGCATCCGCTCCGTTCAGACCCTTATTCCGTAAATCAATCAAGAAAAGATGATTGTCAGTTCCACCTGTTACAATTGTGTATCCTTTCTTGGCCATTTCTTCGGCCAGTAATTTGGCATTTTTATGAACTTGCAGCATATATTCACGGTATTCAGGTGTTTGAACTTCGGCAAGCTGAACGGCAACTGCGGCAATCTGATTCATGTGGGGACCTCCTTGAAGTCCAGGAAACACGGCATCATTTATTAGAGATTCAAACTTCTTGCGATAAAAGATGAGCGCGGATCTTGGGCCTCGCAGTGTTTTATGGGTAGTTGTGGTAACAATATCACAGAAATCAAAAGGATTGTTCAGGATACCGGTTGCCACAAATCCGCTAGTATGGGCAATGTCAGCCATCAAGACTGCTCCGCATTCATTTGCTATAGCACGAAATTCTTTATAGTCCCAATCACGACTATACGCACTTGCTCCACAAATTAGAAGTTGGGGTTTTTCAGATAGAGCTTGTTCGCGAATGGCTTTATAGTCTAGAAATCCATTAGAATCCACTTTGTAAGAAATACATCGGTAGACTTGAGATGCTGCTGTTACTTTACGGCGAGGTGTTTGAAATCCATGGGATAAGTGACCACCTGAGGCCAATTCAAGACCCATGAGTGTTTCACCAGGCTTTAGAACACCAAGATAAACCGCCATATTGGCTACACTTCCTGAATAGGCTTGAACGTTACAACCCCATTCGTCGGAATTTAGATGAAAGGCAGAAAGAGCTCTCTGAATACAAAGACGTTCTAGTTTATCCACAACTTCAGTACCTCCATAGTATCGCTTACCAGGAAGACCTTCGGCATATTTGTTTGTAAATATAGATCCGAGGGCTTCCAGAACAGCAGGACTAGTGAAATTTTCAGAGGCAATTAATTCAATTCCTTCTTTCTGACGTCTGGTCTCAGCTTGTAGGAGAGTCCAGATTTCTGGATCCTGTTGTTGCAGAGAGCTCATTCTGAAAAGTTCAGTGTTTGAATATTTAGATACAAATGTGTAAAAATTGACCTTTTTAAAAGTCCCTAGGTCTTGATATATTTTCTGAAAATGCCATCGTACAAGGACATTCTGAAGAAACCTCCAAATCGTCCAAAGATTGTTCAACTTCCTTCTTTGGCTTCTGAACAGGAAACTCGTAAGAATACATATAGCAAATTTATTAAACGAACTACACCAAGTTCTGTATCTGCTGTAATAAGTAATGATGATTTACAGAAGGCATTGGAATTTGGAATCAATTGGGGAGATTTGGCATCTGGCATACCTCTTGAGGAATTGATTAAAGAAAAAGAAAAGGCGAAAGGACCAAAACAGCCTGATCCGCCAGAAACTTTCCCAGATCCGCCAAAAGACTCTCCAAAAACTCCAGAAACTTTCCCAGATCCGCCAAAAGACTCTCCAAAAACTTCAGAAACTTTCCAGAATCCGCCAGAGGAATTTCCAAAAACTTCAGAAACTTTCCAGAATCCGCCAGAGGAATTTCCAAAAACTTCAG
>JACCDX010104348.1_pt1 | contig 40654 bp, 33 predicted proteins | sample 7449681 | NCBI WGS metagenome assembly JACCDX01 (sample SAMN15323450, study PRJNA562643) | freshwater metagenome | isolation source: river surface water | place: USA:Blue River Watershed | collected 2017-08-18
TTGTTTTATTGCGTCAAACGAATTAAAAGCGTCAACAAATTTTCCTTGCTGTTGATAAATTTTACTCTTCAAGAAGTTAACTTGATCGCTTTCTCCGGCTTGCCTGATATATTCTGCGCTAATGTCGAAGTGTTTTGCATCAAAAGCTTTGCTAGCGATTTGAAAAGCCAATTCTGGTGCGTCAGTGCTGCCAAACTTATTTTTGATAGCAAAAGCTAGCTGCAAATTTCCAATCGCACGAATGGAATCACCTTGAAGTTGATATGCGCTAGAGATGTTAGCATAAAGAGTTGCAGTTTCCAAAGAGTTTCCAAGGCGTAGTCTTTTTCTGATTTTTAGCGCCTCTTCAAAATTCTTTAGAGCTTCAGTCGGTTTATTTGTTTCCAGTAAAACGCGACCGATATTTTCGTGACACAACCCAACCTCTAAACTATTTGGCGCGATTTTATTTTTGATCTGAAGGCTTTGGTTAAAAGCTTCTAGAGCTTGTTCGTTATTTTTTTCCAAAAACGAAAAAGCGCCAATGTCGAATAAAATTTCGGATAAAATTGGGCTTTCTGTTTCATTGTTTTTTTGTCTAATTTCGGCGGATTTTTGAAAATAAGGCAGCGCCATTCTTTTTTCGCCGAGTTGGGCATAAATTTTTCCTAAACTTAAAAAGGAATCAGCAATAGGAAGGCCTTGCGGCTCTTTCATTCGGCGAATTAAAAAAGCTCGTTTATGAGAATTAAGAGCCGCTCTGTGATCAATCTCTTTGCCGCTTTCTAGCTTTGAAAGGTGAATTTCGCCGATGCTAAACTCAATATCAGCCTCAGATAAACTATCGGGAGACTTGCTTTTGATGATTGGCAAAGCCGACATGTATTGCTTCAGCGCTAAATCTGGTTCATCATTTATTTGATAAAGCTTTCCTAAAATATGGTGCGATTCCGCCAGTTCTAGACTTTCCGGAACCTGAAATTTTCCGATCTCAACTGCTTTTGTTTGCCACTCAATTGCCTTATCATTTTGGTTCTGATTACTGTAAAGCAACGCAATTTTTTTTAAAGATTCTACTAAGTCTAAAGTTGCTTTTTCGGATATTTTTTCATCGTGAATGGGTGACGAATTTTTTAACTTTTGCAACGACTCTTTAGCTTGTTCCAATGCGCTATAAAGTTCATTGTCGTTGTTATTAACTTCAATTTGAGAACCACTTTCTAATATCTGATTAAGAGCTTCTTTTAAAGACTGGCCTAAATCCTGTTGCTTGCGTAAAAATTCCTCTTCCTCTTCAGCCAATTTTTTTTCTGCCGCAATTCTGTTAGCGTTGATTTCGCATTGATATTTAATTTGCGATAAGGTGCTTCTTTCTATTGAGCTACAACCCTCAAGATCAATCGAAGTCACTTTACAATTTGGATGTCTTAAAGCTGCGGCAAGTTCGGTAGCACCTTCATCGCCGATTTCGTTACGCGTAAGATTAATCGAAGTCACTTTACAATTCGGATGTCTTAAAGCTGCGGCAAGTTCGGTAGCGCCTTCATCGCCGATTTTGTTACGCGCAAGATTAATCGAAGTCACTTTACAAGTTGGATCTCTTAAAGCTGCAGCAATTTCGGTAGCGCCTTCATTACCGATTTTGTTAAACTCAAGATTAATCGAAGTCACTTTACAATTTGGATCTCTTAAAGAGGCGGCAAGTTCGGTAGCGACTTTATCGTCGATTTGGTTAGACCCAAGATTAATCGAAGTCACTTTACAATTTGGATTTCTTAAAGAGGCGGCAAGTTCGGTAGCGCCTTCATCACCAATTTGGTTATACCCAAGATCAATCGAAGTCACTTTACAATTTGGATCTCTTAAAGCTGCGGCAAGTTCGGTAGCGACTTTATCGTCGATTTGGTTAGACCCAAGATTAATCGAAGTCACTTTACAATTTGGATTTCTTAAAGCCGCGGCAAGTTCGGTAGCGCCTTCATCACCGATTTGGTTATACCCAAGATCAATCGAAGTCACTTTACAATTTGGATGTCTTAAAGCTGCGGCAAGTTCGGTAGCGCCTTTATCGCCGATTTGGTTAGACCCAAGATTAATCGAAGTCACTTTACAATTTGGATCTCTTAAAGCTGCGGCAAGTTCTTTAGCGCCTTCATTACCGATTTGGTTAGACCAAAGATCAATCGAAGTCACTTTACAATTTGGATGTCTTAAAGCTGCAGCAATTTCTTTAGCGCCTTCATCGCCGATTTTGTTACGCGCAAGATTAATCGAAGTCACTTTAAAATTTGGATCTCTTAAAGCTACGGCAAGTTCGGTAGCGCCTTCATCGCCGATTTTGTTACGCGCAAGATTAATCGAAGTCACTTTACAATTTGGATCTCTTAAAGCTGCGGCAAGTTCGGTAGCGCCTTTACCGCCGATTTCGTTAAACTCAAGATTAATCGAAGTCACTTTACAATTTGGATCTCTTAAAGCTGCGGCAAGTTCGGTAGCGCCTTTACCGCCGATTTCGTTAAACTCAAGATTAATCAAAGTCACTTTACAATTTGGATCTCTTAAAGCTGCGGCAAGTTGGGTAGCACCTTTATAGCCGATGTGGTTAAGCCCAAGATTAATCGAAGTCACTTTACAATTTAGATGTCTTAAAGCTGCGGCAAGTTCGGTAGCACCTTTATCGCCGATTTGGTTAGACCAAAGATCAATCGAAGTCACTTTACAGTTTGGATCTCTTAAAGAGGCGGCAAGTTCGGTAGCGCCTTCATTACCGATTTGGTTATGCTTAAGATCAATCGAAGTCACTTTACAATTTTTATCTCTTAAAGCTGCAGCAATTTTTTTAGCGCCTTCATGGCCGATTTTGTTAAACTGAAGCTTAATCGAAGTCACTTTACAATTTTTATCACTTAAAGCTGCGGCAAGTTCGGTAGCACCTTTATCGCCGATTTGGTTAGACCAAAGATCAATCGAAGTCACTTCGTTATCTGGGGCGGTGATTTTTAAAATTACATCAGTGAAGTGTCGCATATATTTCTTGAGTTTGAATTGAGTTTTTGAGGGTAAAATGTGCTTTTGGGATATAAGATATACCCAGTTTATACCCTGAATTATTTGCGGATGTCAACGGACGATTTTGGATGAGGATGGTCTGAAGAGCTTATATTCTAAGCTTTGTAGGGATTTTTTTTGGACTACGCTGGATGATGTGAGCCATGAAGATGGCTCCCCGGGAAGGGTTCGAACCTCCGACCAATTGGTTAACAGCCAACTGCTCTACCACTGAGCTACCGAGGAATGTAATGAGAGCTTATTTTTAAATTTTGTTTTCAAAAAAATAATCGAAAACAAAGAGGCGGCGCAAGTTATTTTTAAGATTTTTATATGCAAGCAAGTGGATAAAAATTTTTTACTAATCGTTAAAATAATTTAAAAATTTTATAGTTACGAAATTTACAAATTAATATTTTCAATTTTTGTATTTTTCGTCTCTTATTTTCTGAAGATAAGCTCATAAACAAGATCTTGTGGAAAAAAACTTAGCACCTAATTTGGCAAAAAATCCCCCAACTTTTTAAGTTATTTTTGGCAATTGGTTTTTCACCTTTATTTGCCTTTTTTAACCATTTCAATTGGTTAAAATACTAATATTTCAGCTAATTTTTAAATTTCATGGCAGGACATTCGCAATTTGCTAATATCAAGCATCGCAAGGGTGCGCAAGATGCTAAAAAAGCTAAAATTTTTACCAAAATTCTGCGCGAAATAACTGTGGCAGCTAAGTCTGGTCAACCAGATCCTGAATTTAATCCGCGTTTACGAAATGCGTTAATTGAAGCGCGTACAAAAAATATGCCGAAAGATCGCATAGATGCGGCGATAAAAAAGGTTATTTCTGGTGCTGAAGGGGATAATTTTGAAAATATTCGTTACGAAGGTTATGCGCCGGGTGGCGTTGCAATTATTGTTGAAGCCTTAACTGACAATCGCAATCGTACCGCAAGCGAAGTTCGCAGTATTTTTACTAAAGCTGGTGGCGCTTTGGGCGAAACTGGTTCGGTTGGTTTTATGTTTGATCATGTTGGAGTTATCCAATTTGAGCCGAAAGTGGCAAATGAAGAAATGATGTTTGAGGTGGCTTTAGAAGCGGGTGCGCAAGAAGTTGAATCTTCAACGGAAGTTCATACAATTATAACTGAAATGGAAAATTTTGGCTCTGTTAGAGATATTTTAATTGAGAAATTTGGCGATCCAATTTCAGCAAAATTTGATTGGAAAGCGAAAACTATTAGTGAAATTTCCGATCTTGAGCAGGCGCAAAAATTGCTCAAAATGATTGATGCTTTAGAGGATTGTGATGATGTTCAGGCCGTCACTGGCAACTATTCTTTCGCTAATGAAATTGCAGAAAAATTATAATCAAAATTTAGTAAAATGAAAAATATCGAAATCACGCCGCAATTGGTTAAAGATCATAATTTAACCGAAAGTGAATATGAGAAAGTCAAAGAAATTTTGGGTCGAGTCCCAACAATTACCGAGCTTGGAATTTTTTCTGCAATGTGGTCGGAGCATTGCTCTTACAAATCAACAAAAAAATGGTTAAAAACCATGCATACAAAAGCTCCGTGGGTTATTTGCGGCCCTGGTGAAAATGCTGGCGTAATTGATATCGGCGATGGTCAAGCTGTGGTTTTTAAAATGGAAAGTCATAATCACCCATCTTTTATTGAGCCTTATCAAGGCGCTGCAACTGGTGTTGGTGGAATTTTACGCGATGTTTTTACGATGGGAGCAAGGCCAATTGCTAATTTAAACGCTCTTCGTTTTGGTGATATTGATCACCCAAAAACCAAACAGCTTGTAAACGGCGTTGTTGCTGGAATTGGTGGCTATGGAAACTGCGTTGGAGTACCAACCGTTGGCGGTGAAGTAACTTTCGATAAAAGTTACAATGGCAATATTATTGTAAATGCGATGACGGTTGGCTTGGCTGATGCGAATAAAATTTTCTATTCTGCAGCCTCGCAAGTTGGCGCTTCTGTTGTTTATGTCGGCTCAAAAACTGGTCGCGATGGAATAAATGGCGCAGTTATGGCTTCTGATGAATTTAAAGAAGGTGATGAAGATAAGCGTCCAACGGTGCAAGTTGGCGATCCATTCGCCGAAAAGTTGTTGTTAGAAGCCTGCATGGAATTAATGCAATCTGACGCTATTTTGTCGATTCAAGACATGGGAGCTGCTGGCTTAACTTCATCTTCTTTTGAAATGTCGGGGAAGGGTGGAACTGGCATTGAGCTTCATCTTGAAAAAGTTCCGCAACGCGAATTGGGAATGACTCCTTATGAAATAATGCTGTCAGAGTCGCAAGAAAGAATGTTGATGATTTTGAAGCCTGAAAAAGAAGATTTTGCAAAGAAAATTTTTGAGAAATGGGGTTTAGATTTTGCGGTAATTGGCGTTGTTACGAACACGGGGCGAGTTGTAATTAAAATGAATGACGAAATTTATGCTGATATTCCTTCTTCGCCATTGTCAGAAGAGGCTCCGGAATATGACCGACCATGGATTTAAGCTTTAGAAACAAAATCATGAAAAAAGACATCAAAACTATAAAAATTATCGCCATTATTTCTTCGGCGTTAATTTTATTATTGGCATCAATTTACTTTTTTAATCGCCATAAAATAGAGCGCTATTTCTTGCTGAATGATGTTGTAAGTTCTGCGGTTGATTCATCGGCCAAGGCTGAGTTTAAAAAATATTTTGCGCAAAGTCAGGTTTCTTCTAGATTGGCAAAAGATTTATCGCATATCGCCAATCTTGATTTGAAAAACGCCTCGCAAGAGAAAATTTTTAAATTATTTCGTCACGATATTGAGCAGATGTATAAAAATATTGAGAATTCATCAGCTCTACAAAAGCAATTTCAAGATTCTGTTTCGAGTTTTTATCGACAAAAATTAATGATATTTTCAATTTTAGAATTTGCGGTGGATGGCTTTAAAAAGGAGTATGGCTTTCTGCCGGGAGATTCAAAAAAATGCAAAGCTTCCGAATCAGTTTCAAATGAGAATGGCGTTTTAGATGGAGCCGAATCTTCTTATTTTTGGATCTGCCTGAAAGAATATGGTTTTATAAACAAAGATTTTGACGAAAATGATGTTTTAAAGCCTGCTGCAAATGAATTATCGAATAAATTGCCGCAAAATTTGTTAAAATTTATTCCACAGCCTGAAAAAATTTCTTTCGTTGCTGGTAATTTTTCTGCCGAAGGTCGATCTGGCAATTCTATAAAGGCTAATCCAATAAAAGTTTATTACGCTAAAGTTTTGAGTTCGAAGCCTAAATCTGAGAAAATTAGCGTTTTAAATGACGGGCAGTCTTTTTGTTTAAATGGTGGATATTACGGAAACGACCCAGAGCCTTGCGTTTTATATCGTTGGCTTGATTAAATTTATTCAAAAATTAGTTAAAATTTTCTTGAAATTTTGTTGTAAAAAATAGATTTTTTCTGAATCACAAGCCACATCCTCAAACCCAACTCAATTAATAAAATTATGAAAAAAATTTGCGTTATTGCATTGTCACTTGCGCTTGCTTCTTGCGGATCAAAAGCTCTTAAAAAATCTCAGTCATTAGCCGATGCTGCTCCAATCAAAGAAGAAACTAAATCTTTAAATGTGGTTAGAGAGCCTGAAGTTGAAGTAAAAGGAAATGAAAAAATTGAGAGACATGTAGTTTATTTTGATACCAATAGCAGCTCATTAACTTCAGAGGCTATGATGGTTTTGGAAAAGCAAATTCTTCCAGCTGTAAAAGATGTTAAATCTAAAAAAATTACCGTTGAAGGTCACTGTGATGAAAGGGGTTCTAGTTCTTACAATAACAAGCTTGGTAAAAAAAGAGCTGAATCGGTAAAAGAGTTTTTTGTTAAAAGCGGAATTAATTCTTCCAAAATCAAAGTTAGAACTTTCGGTGAATCGCAACCAGTTGATAAAGGTCACGATGAAAGCGCTTGGGCCAAGAATCGCCGCGCTGTAACTGTAATTGTTAAAAGATAATTTTTGGCCTTTTATTTGCTAAAAAATTGGGGATCGTCTTTTTGGCGATCCCCTTTTTTTATGGAAACTGTTTTAACCAACTCATGATTTGGTTCTATCTGAATTCGTTGGTGATAATTTGGTTGCTGACGATGTGTTGTTAATTTTTGTAATGCTGCCTGGTAACTCTGTGTCGCTTGATTCTTCTCCCCTATTAATTATTTGCGGTGTTGGTTGCTGCATTGCAGGAATTTCAGAAACTGCATAAATGGTGGTATTATTATTGGCTCCTTTTTTTTCTAATTTATTCTGCAGAGCCGTTAAAACTTCTGACATAGAACCAACATTAAAAACAGAGATTTTAGCTTTATCTTGATTAGAAAAATTTGCAAAATCTTGTTCAAGTTCTTGCGTATTATTTAATATTTCACTTGCTGTGTCTTTATCTTTTGGATCCGCGCCTTGATCATCTGGAATAGTTTGATCAGTAGGGTGAATTTTTGTTGCTCGTAAAAACTCTCCCAATTCTTTCATACTAAGTACTGGCCTGTTATTTTCCTTATCTGGAGCTGAGTTTTGATCAGTAGGGTGAATTTTTGCTGCTCGTAAAAACTCTCCCAATTCTTTCATACTAAGTACTGGCCTGTTATTTTCACTTGGTGCTGGAGGGAGGATGTTATTTTCGTTGGGTGTTAATGGTAGGTTATTGAGAGTTTCAGGGGCAATATTGTTAGAGAAATTACTAAAGGCAGAAGGAATTTGTTCTATTATTCCGGCTGCAGAATTACCGATATTTCTAAAAAAGGAAGGAACTTGTCCCATTGTTTCAATTGCAGAATTGCTGATATTACTAACAGCGGAAGGAGCTTGTCCCATTGTTTCAATTGCAGAATTGCTGATAGAATTACCGATATTACTAACAGCGGAAGGAATTTGTCCCGCTATATTACCTATAGCTTGAACAGCTTCGGGAACATAACTCGCTACTGTAATGGCACCCTCAACTAAATGACCAGTGACCTGTGCGGCACCTCCAACTAAATGACCAGTGACCTGCACGGTACCTCCAATCAAATCACCTGTGAGCTGCGCAACGCCACCAACAATTCCTCCAACCAATCTTAACGGGGCGCAGTCTGTAATAGCGCCGAGGGTGCAACTGCCTACAATGCAAGATCCGACGGCATATAGAGAGGCACTAGTTGCGTAGGCTTTTATACCAGCTGCCGTCCCAAAAAAAACTGCTGCACAGCAAATTCCGCCACAGCAAATTACAATACATTCTGAATCTTCATTTCGTTGTCTTCCAGATTCATCAGTTGCAGGAGTTGTTACATCAGTTGATTGATCTCGCAATCCACTATTTATGGGAAGTTCAGGAGTTACGGGAGTTGCAGGAACTTCAGGAGTTTCAGGAGTTACGGGAGTTTCACTAGTCAATTGATCAGTTATATTATTTGAGTCATTAGGCATAAGAGATGATTTTTAAATTATTAGTTGGGGAGATTTATTTGAAGATTCTCAATTTTTGAAATTAGTGATTGAGGAACTTTTTGAAAATTGAAAATGATGTTTCACAAGAAGGGCGGTTTGGAATTTTTTAATCTTTTTATTTTGCGGTATGATAAAAAATTTGATGCGTCTTGCTCTTTTGGTATTTTGCTAGTTGATAGAATTATTTTTTGTTTCTGCTCAATGATTTTTTGGCTTTTTCTAATTCTTTTTTTACGGCATATTCCGAAGTTCCGCCAATTGATTTTCGGCTATTAACCGAATTTTCCACGCTCAAAACTTCAAAGATTTTTACCGAAATTTTTTTTTCAATTTTTTGCATTTCTTGCAAGCTGAGTTCGTGTAAATCGACACCTTTATTTTCAGCTAATTTTACGATTGAGCCGGTAATATGATGAGCTTCGCGAAATGGAAGCTTTAAGTTTTTAACCAACCAATCTGCCAAATCAGTTGCTGTTGAATAGCCGCTGCCAGCCATTTTATACATTTTTTCTTTATTGATTTTCATGTCTAAAATCATGCCAGACATTGCGCGTAAGCAAAGTTTGATATTGGCGCTAGCGTCAAAAACCGGCTCTTTATCCTCTTGCATGTCTTTTGAATAAGTGAGAGTTAGTCCTTTCAAAGTTGTTAAAAGAGCGATTAATGAGCCAAAAATTCGTCCGGTTTTTCCGCGAATTAATTCGGCGGCGTCAGGATTTTTCTTTTGTGGCATAATTGACGATCCTGAAGTGAAGGCATCGGAAAGCTTGATAAACTCAAAGCCTTTGCTCATCCAAATTACAATTTCTTCGGCGAAGCGCGAAAGGTGGGTTGATATTAATGAGAGGCAAAAAAGATATTCGATGGCAAAATCGCGATCAGAAGTTGAATCCATTGAATTTGAGGTTGGGCGATCAAATCCCAATTCTTTAGCGGTAAATTCGCGATCTATTGGAAAAGATGTTCCGGCCAATGCGCAAGCTCCTAATGGGCATTCATTCATTCTTTTTCTTAAATCGGAAAGGCGAGAAATATCGCGTTTGAACATCTCAAAATAAGCCAGCAAATGATGAGAAAATAAAACTGGCTGCGCAACTTGTAAATGCGTGAATCCGGGCATGATTGCGCCGAAATTTTCATCTGCTTTTTTTAGAAGATTTTTTTGTAAATCGCGCAAAATTATTACAATTTCGTCAATTTCGTCGCGCACAAAAAGACGAAAATCAACCGCAACTTGATCATTTCTTGATCTTGCGGTGTGAAGCTTTCCGGCGGTTTCGCCAATAATTTCTTTGAGACGAGATTCAATATTCATGTGAATATCTTCAAGCTCTATTTTAAAATCAAACTTGCCGTCTTCGATTTCTTTTTCGATTTTCTTTAGGCCATCAATTATTTTTTTACCTTCGGCGCTGGTTAAAACCTCAATTTTTGCCAACATTTTTGCGTGAGCGGTCGAGGCTTTTATGTCTTGTTTATAGAGCTTTTTGTCGAAGGAAATTGATTGATTAATTTCTTGCATCAAGTCGGAAGGTTTGGCGTCAAATCTGCCACCCCACATTTTATTTGCCGATTTTTTAGACATGATTTTATTTTTTGATTTGATTCGCGCGTGAAAAAAGGCGAAATTTGAAGTGATTTATCGCTAATTGGGCGTAACAATTTATTGTGTTTGAAAGGATAGCTATTCAAACTGCTGAAGATTCTAGAGCTTGTTTCAATTTGCCAATATTTTGAAAACGCGCCGCATTTTTAAAACTTAAAATCTAAATCTGAAATCACAAATATGGCAGATAATTGGGATATTAAATCGAATATAATTTTTGATCGCCGCAATCTTAATATTTTTAAAAAATGGTGGATTGATATTGATAAGGTGAATTTTTTAATCGTGATCGGAATTATTCTCTTTGGTTTGATGATGACTGCAACGGCAAGTCCGGCAATTGCAAAAAAAATTGATGTTGAAAAGTTTTTTTTCCTCAAAAAACAGTTAATTTTTGCGGCAATTTCTATTTTGTTGATGGTTGGAATTTCTTTTTTAAATCAGCGCCGAATAAAGCTATTTTGCTTAATTGGTCTTTGTTCTTCTATTTTGCTTTTGATTTTAGTTTTGATTTTTGGCTCGGAAGCAAAAGGCGCAAAAAGATGGATTTCTTTAGCTGGATTTACTCTTCAGCCATCAGAATTTGCCAAAACATTTTTTGTTGTTGCTAATGCCTTTATTTTGCAGCGATTGCATTTTGCAAAATGGCATTTGCGCTACGGAATTTCTGCGGCGCTTTATTTTTTGATTGCAATTTTATTAATTTTGCAGCCCGATTTTGGCATGACTTTAACTTTTTCAGTTTTGTGGGCGGTGCAATTATTCGCATATGGAATTCCAAATTTTGTGGTTTTGGCAATGATTTGTTTGGGAATTTTCGGTGGAGTTGGTGCTTATCTTGCTTTGCCGCATGTTGAAGATCGAATTAATCGCTTTCTTGATTCTAGCGAAAAAAATTACCAAGCCGAGCAATCAATTGATGCATTCATTAATGGCTCTTTTTTTGGTAAAGGTCCGGGAAACGGTGTGGTAAAAAAATTTATTCCAGACGCCCATACCGACTTCATCTTTGCAGTTGTTGGCGAGGAATTTGGCATGATTTCTTGCGCTGTAATTGTGTTGATTTTTGCATATTTAGTTACGCGAATTGCAAAAAGAGCGCTTGATGAAGAAAATTTGTTTATTTACTTAGCTTTATGCGGTTTAATGATGCAATTTACCATGCAGGCGATGGTTAATATTGGGGTTAGTTTATATATTTTGCCAACCAAGGGAATGACTTTGCCATTTATAAGTTATGGCGGATCTTCAATGATTGCGATGGGAATTTGCTTTGGCCTAATTTTGGCTTTTACTAAGAAGAAATATCACCGTGATGTTGATTACGGAAATACTAAAATGATTTAATTTTATTTTAAAAATTATGACAAAACCATTAGCTGGAAATCTAAACCGTGAATACAAAACATTAGCTGGAGATCCAAACCGTAAATACAAACCATTAGCTGGAGATCTAAACCGTAGAAACGATGAACAATTTCCTTTTCTTCAAAAAGTGGTTGGCGATGGGGCTTGTTATTTTAACGCCGCCATGACTGGAATTTTGCACAGATGCGTTACTAACGATTTTGTATGGCAGTGTTTTTGTAAAAATTTATCAGAATTATCATTATCATTGTCATTAGAAGGTGATGATTGTAAAAATGCACAAAATGCTGCTAATGCATTATTAGGCGCTTTGTCGCCGAAGGGGGAAGATGGTAAAAGGCCGCAACCAACTCGAGAAGTTGTAAACGAAATTTTGTTGGAGGATATTGAGAATAATCTTGTGACTCAATTTGCAAAAGCTGTTTTAATTCCGCAGCATCGAAATTTTAGTCAATTTTTAGCTACTAAAATTGACTACATACAAAACAAAACAAATCTTCTATTGCTACGGCAAAAACAAGAAAATAACACCTTAACTGCAGATGAAAAAGTCGAACTAGAAAAATTAGAACGAGAACTTCAATCGTATACAATTCCACTTAAGTCATTAAACGAAGCGCATACAGGTCATTTTGCTGGAAGCTATCCCGAAACTTTGCTTGGGCCAATTACGCAAGGTTTTATAAAATACAAAAATAAAGGTTTGGATGACCACCCTTTTTTAATCAATTCTTTGGATAAAAATTTTGATCCAGAAGAAGTTGAAGTATTATTATCTGAGAGTCCTGATGATATTTTTTTATATAATTCAGATGGGGAGAGTCATTTCGATCTTTTGCTTCATAGAACAGATCCATTTGCTATCGAGATGCAATACTTTTCAAGTTATGCTGAGGAAAATATTACCGAGGAAAAAGTTTCAAATATTGCCGTTGATATTAAAGATGGTGATATTTTTGTTAGAGAAGGTGTTATTCATGAATATGATCAAGATACGCAAAGCTTCATCGGATTAGAATCTCCAGCAGAAGTTCTAGAATCGAATGATCAAAAAAATTCAACGGAGAATGTTGCTAATCCAGCTTTTTATCGGACTTTTCCGAGTTTAGATGCAATAAATCAAACTATTGCGGAGCATCGAAATTTAGAAAACTTTAGCAAGAGCGAGTTGTACAATAGTAGGTATGATTTTATTAATCGTGTTTTAGAAAAAGAAGAAGAAGGATTCCTATCTCCATTAATTCAAGAAATTGACAAACTTTTGTTAGAGAAGATTGATGCTATTTGTAACGATAATAGCCCAAAGTCTGATAATAACGAAACATCGCAGGGAGATGAGCAAAAAATTGAATCAAGAGATTTGACTTTGCTGTTGGTGTATTGTGATTACGCAAATTACGAAAAAGCTTTATTAAAAGCTGACGATAGTGTTTTTAAAGACGAATGTTTGAAATTTTTCAACTATCCGAAATATTCAGCACGTGATGATAATTATAAAAATCGATTACAAAAATTAAAAACAGAGTTACAAAATCGCATAAAAAACAAAACTAGCATAAATGCTGATTATCTTTGTTTACTTTATGATTTCAATGAAATCAACTTGCTTGCTGAAATAATTCAGGATGCTGAAAAAGTAACCGAAACCGAATTGGATTCTTTTTTTGAAAAAATAGCATTTAAAGGTAATAGGGAGAGTTTTCTTCAACAAATAAAACCTAGAGGCAATGGGGATAATCCTTTTCAGCAAGATGTTTTAAAAAAAACAATCAACGAAATTCTTCCTTTGATGGCAGAAGAACCTTATATTCCAATTGATGTAGAAGATGGTGATATTTTTGTTTGCGCAGATGGTATTTATGAATATCGTAACGGATTATTAGAACAACTTTCATCAGTAGTTCTAGAGTTGAATGATCAAGTAAATTCAGAGAGTAATCGTGGTGCTTTAGTTGTTTTGAATGTAAATCAAACTAATACGGAGGGCCAAAATTTAAAAAACTTGAGCAAGAGCCAATTGCACAATCTTAATGCTAATTTGATTGGTCGTTTTTTCGAAGCAAAAGAACTAGAAGAACTAGAGCCATTAATTAAAAAAATTGAAAAACTTTTGTTAGAGAAGATTGATGCTATTTGTAACGATAATAGCCCAAAGTCTGATAATAACGAAACATCGCAGGGAGATGAGCAAAAAATTGAATCAAGAGATTTGACTTTGCTGTTGGTGTGTAATGATTACGCAAATTACGAAAAAGCTTTATTAAAAGCTGACGATAGTGTTTTTAAAGACGAATGTTTGAAATTTTTCAACTATTCGAAATATGCAGCACTTGATGATAATTATAACAATCGATTACAAAAATTAAAAACAGAGTTACAAAATCGCATACAAAGCAAAACTAGCGTAAATGCTGATTATCTTTGTTTACTTTATGATTTCAATGAAATCAACTTGCTTGCTGAAGTAATTCGTAATACTGAAAAAGTAACCGAAAGCGATAAGAAGTCTTTTCTGCAAGAAATAGGACATGAAGGCGATATAAATTCTTTTCTGCAAGAAATAGGACATGAAGGCGATTTAGAAAAAGAGGGTGATGATCATTCAGTAGATTCTCTAGCAGATCTATCAAATCGATTACCTCCTCAAGGAATTCCTGTGGTAGAGGAGGATGATGCTGCGCAACAAGAAGGTCAGACGGGGACGGGTCAAGCGAGCCGAGCTCCAACTCCAGAAGGTACTCAAGTACCTCCAGTAACTCCAGAAACTCCAAAAACGCCAGCGGGCCGAGCTCCAACTCCAAAAGATATTCCAGTAACTACTCAAGGAACTCCTCAAGTAACTCCAGAAACGCTAGAAACGCTAGAAGCGCCAGCGAGCCGAGCTCCAACTCCAGAAGGTACTCAAGTAACTCATCAAGTAACTCCAGAAACTCCAAAAACGCTAGAAACGCCAGCGGGCGGAGCTCAAATCCCAGAAGGTACTCAAGTAACTCCAGTAACTCCAAAAACGCTAGAAACGCCAGCGAGCCGAGCTCCAACTCCAAAAGATATTCCAGTAACTACTCAAGGAACTACTCAAGTACCTCCTCGAGTAACTCCTCAAGGAATTCCTGTGGTAGCGGGGAATGATGCTACGCAACAAGAAGTTCAGACGAGGACGGGTCAAGCGGGCGTAGATCAAAATCCAGAAGGTACTCAAGTACCTCCTCAAGTACCTCCTCGAGTAACTCCTCAAGGAATTCCTGTGGTAGCGGGGAATGATGCTACGCAACAAGAAGTTCAGACGAGGACGGGTCAAGCGAGCGGAAATCAAATTCCAGTAAATCTAGCAACTCTTCTAGCTTCTAGAAAAGGAACGAAAAAAGGATGGAAGATCACAAAAGAGGCTTCGAACACAACAGAGGATCCGAACACAACAGAGGCTCCGAACACAACAATTGAAATTATATCTGTAACGCCAGCAATATCTAACCAAAGCAATATTTGGTTAAATGAAGAAGTTCGTGGCAATAAGTTCAAAGTAGAAGCTAAGAAAGGTTTTAAAGATTGGCTAGGTAATTTGATAGCATCAACTGATCAAAGTTTTCAAGTAACTCATTTTAAAACTCCAATACAGGAAAAATTAACTACATGTTTTTTAACAATTTTAGAAAAATGCAGAAAAGAATGCGAAATTGAAGATGAACAAGTTTTAAAAATTATTCAAGAAGCGGTTGCTAAAGGTGGGGTCTCTCACTCTGCTAATAACAAAACAAAAGGAAGCCTCACTTATGATGATTCTAACAAGTTTGAAAAAATAGACGGTAATAATGTTGATTTTAAAATTGCTAAAAAATTTTCAGCACTTTTTCAGGACGAATGTGCGAAATTTGGTATTTACACAGGCAGAAATAATCCAAAAAACCATGTTGGCCTGCGCTTAACATTTATTCCAGATGATGTGGTTGGCGCTTTTAAAGCACTACAAAATCAAACACCTCAAGACAGAAATAAAAATTTTCTTTCGCTAGAAGAACAAGAAAAAATCAAGAATGATGTTAAGGGATTAGGATTGGAAACCTCAAGCCTAGGTCAATCTAGATAATAACAACCGATTAAACCAGATCACACTATGGTTTTGATGTTTAGGTTTTGCTTTTTGTTGCGAAAAATTTGGCGCAATAAATTTTTTTGTAACGCGCTTTTGTTGATGATTTTTGTTGTTGTTTTGCCAAAAAATGCTCTTGCTGATGGTGAAGATTTTCTAAATCAGCAAGATTGGATTATCAGAAATCAGCAAAATATTTTAGAAGAAGAGAGGCGTCAAAAAGAGTTTGGAGCCATAAAAAGAGAGCAAGAAAAATTTGAGAAAGGCAAAAATTTAGTAAGTGATGATTTGGTTGTAAGTGATAAAATTGCCAAATGTTTTCCAATTAAAGAAGTTCATTTTGATGGCGCCAGCCTTATTTCAGATAGGCAAAAAGCTAAAATGGTTAAGCCGTTTATTGGACAATGTTTTGCTGGCGAAATTTTGTCTAATTTATTAAAAAATCTTAATTCCCATTATCACAATTTGGGTTATGTAACCACTCAAATTGTGATTCCAAAACAAAATGTGATTGAAGGAATTTTGCGCTTTCAGGTGATAGAAGGTCGCATCGAAAATTTAACTTTTGGCGACGGAAAATTTGGCGCTAAAATGCAGAAATTTGGCGCATTTGGAATGATTGATGGCGAGATTTTAAACATTAAAGATATTCATCAGGGGATTTATCAAATTAATCGCTTATCTTCAAATGCTGCGGTTATGAAGATTTTACCTGGTTCAAAAGATGGCGAAAGCAAGATTGAGATTGAAAATAATAAAAAAAAGCCAGTTTCTCTAAAGTTGAATCACGATAATTTGGGAAGTGAATTTACGGGTATAAGAAGAAGTGCGATTTCTGCCGATTTTGAGAATTTTTTATCGCTTAATGACAGCGTCAGTATTGACTATACCACGAACCTAAATAACCAAAATAATTACAAAAATTCCGACACTTTTTCCTTCGGAATTTCGCTGCCATTTACCTACAGCACATTTTCTTTTGATTATTACATAAGTGAATATTTAGGAACTGTAATTTCGGGCAATTCAACCAACAAAAATAGCGGATTTTCAACGCAGAAAAAATTTGGTTTCAATCGCGCAATTTTTAGCGATGGACGAGCCAGATTAAATTTTGACACAACTTTATCGCTCAAAGAAACCGCCAGTTATGTTAATCAAAAGAAGCAATATGGGTCGGAAAGAAGGTTGGTAATTGGCGAATATTCTTTGGTTTTTTCAACTGCTTTTGAAAATGGTGCGTCGCTTTACATTAAGCCAAGTTATTCTCGCGGTTTAAAAATTTTAAATGCCACGCAAGACCTTGCGGATCTTAGTGCGAATGAGGCTAGGGCGCAGTTTGAAGTTGGTAAATTATACACTTCTTTATCGAAACAATTTTCAACAAAGATCCCTTTTTCAATAGGTAGCGAATTTAACGGGCAAATTGCTAAAAGCTCGCTTTATGGCTCTGAACAATTTTCGGTTGGTGGCTATTATTCGGTTCGAGGTTTTCGTGAAAATTATATTACTGGCGATAGCGGATATAACTTGAAGAATAAAATTGGCGTTAATTTAGGTGATTTAAGTCGATTGAAACAATTAAGTCCGCTGAGTTTGGAGTTCTTTTACGATTATGGTTTTGTACAAAATAGAGACGCTTATGATGATAGCGGAAGGCTTTCGGGAGCTGGTTTTAAGGGAATTTTTGCTACTAAATATTTTAATGCCTCGTTAACTTATGGACGGGCGTTAAAAAAATCGCAATTGATTACATCTCCGAAAAAGGAAAGTGAGATGGTTTATTTTGAATTAAGTTCCGGAATTTAGTGAAGATTTGCCAGAAAATGAAATTTTAGGAAGTTTTTTAGTAAGTATTTTGTAGTCAAAACCTTTATCATCAAGGTTTCACAATCCTAAATTTTTTAAATTTTCGCAATCGTCTTTGGTTTTTTTGAGATATTTTTCGACTTTAAAATCAGCCTCTTTTTGACAAGATCTAATATATTTTTGCCTTAATTTTGTTAATTCATATTTGTCATAAAGTTTGTTTTTTGAATTTATTTCCGCCCGCAATTCTTTTTGTTTTTGTCTTTTTTCAGCAGCTTTTTCTTCTTCACTTTTTGCTTTTATTTCTTGTGCGGAGAATTGCTTTTCATCAATTCCAAGTGCCGCAAAACTGTTCTGGTTGTAGTAATCAGAGTTATTGTTAGTTTTTTTTGTGGCGGAATTTTGTTCATTTTCAAATTTCAAAAAATTATCAGGAAATTCATTGTAAGCGCCTTTTTGGCAGCGAATTTTTTCTTCCCACTCTTTTAAAAATTTTTTACGATCAATTGTTGCGTAGCATTGCGAAGATTCTTCGTGAGCTTTTTCGCATTTCTTAAAGTCTTCGCTGTAAATATTAAATTTAAGACAAGCTGGATATTTTGCTTTTTTGTCGGAAAAAATTTCGATATTTTTTTGCAATCTTTGATCAATGACAAAGCTGCTATTATAGGAATTGTTTGGATATTTTAAATATTCTTCGTTGCCGTAAGGTGGCTCTTCGTATTTTTTAATTAAAGCAAAGCGGCAAGCGAAATAGTCATCAATTTTACTTTGATCTACAGTTGCAACTTCGTAGCCCATTTTAAGGCATTGTTGGTGGTGGCGTTCGTCTAATTTTTTATTTTCATGCATCAAAATTGTTTCGGAAGTTTGTGAAACTTTTAGGGAAATTTTTGTTACCAAATCACTGATTTCTAAATTATGTTTTGCATTCTCGGCCGATTTATCGGTTGTTAAGCGATATTTTGCTAAAGATAAACGGCAGCGCCAATAGTTCTGGCTGTTGAATAAATCCTCATTTTTGTCGAAATCAATTTTTAACGAAGAACAAAATAAGTGATCCTGTTTTTCAAATTCTTGAATATGTGGCAAAATAGACAAAAGAAATGGGTTCGGCAAAGGTTTGGCGCTCTTGCAAGACAGAATTAAAGAAAGCAAAATGAGGCAAAAAAAATTAAAAAAGTTTTTGTATAATCGGTTTTTTTGCATGAATTTTTTTGAAAGTGTTTTTGTTTTTAACCGTTAAAGATTTTTGTTATGCATCTTGTGGTTGGCTTAGGAAATATTGGGCGCGAATATGAAAAAACGCGACATAATTTTGGTTTTTTATTACTTGAGCAAATAATTGCTGATTACGATTTTTCCCTACAATCAAAAAACTTTAAAAGCGAAATTTATTGTGGCGATATTTCTGGTAAGAAAATTATCGCGATAAAGCCACAAACTTTAATGAATCGCTCAGGAATCGCAGTTTCTCAGGTGGCGTCTTTTTACAAAATTGAAACTAAAAATATCATTGTTTTGCATGATGATTTAGATTTAGAGCTTGGTCGCATTAAAGTTAAAATTGGCGGTGGAAATGGCGGCCATAATGGCTTGAAGTCAATTGATGAAATGGTGGGGAAAAATTATTTGCGGGTTCGCTTGGGAATAGGGCGACCACAAAATACTGAATTTGCCACTTCCGATTTTGTGTTAGGAAAGTTTTCTTTGGAAGAAATGCAAACAGTTGGAAAAGTGAATGAAAAAATCTCAGATTTAGCTGATGAGCTTTTAGAGGGAAGATTGGATGGATTTATGAATAAATTTTATTTATAAATAAGCTTTAAAGTGCCGAAATATCTAGCTTTAGACGCAAAAAAGCCCTTGTGATTTTCGATCATTCACAAGGGCTTTCTTTATGACTAATTACTGATTTTTCAAAAATTCTTTGTAAGAAGCTTCGTCCATTGCATCAGCTAAATCAGCGGGATTGCTCATTTTAACTTTAGCGATCCAACCATTTTCATAAGATGAATTATTCACTAATTCAGGTTGAGAAGTTAAGGCATCATTGATTGCAACAACTTCACCGGCAACTGGAATGTAAACATCGCTTGCAGATTTAGAAGATTCAACAACCGCGAAAGCATCATGAACTTTGTAAGTGTTTCCAACTTTTGGAAGTTCAACATAAACTAATTCACCCAAAGCTTCAGCTGCATATTCGGTAATTCCGATTGTAGCAACATCACCTTCAACTTTTACCCATTCATGATCTTTAGTAAATTTCATAATTTTACCTGTTTTTTGATTGTTATTAATTATTTCTTAACTGATTTGGTTTTCGCTTCAACAAACACTGGTGAAGTTAAAACTGCTGGAATTTCACGATCTCTTACCACAACTGCTACTGAGTCGCCAACTTTTGCTAAAGCTGTGTCGAAATAGCCTTGTCCGATTGAAATTTTCAAGTTTGGCGAAAAGCCACCACTTGAAAGAACGCCAATTTTTTGACCATCTTTTCTAACTTCAGAACCTTCACGAGCAATGCCGCGATCTAACAATTTCACGCCAATTCTTTTGCGCTTCACACCTTCTAGTTTTTCTTTTAGAACGCGATTGGCGCCAATGAAATTGGTGTTGGTTTTGCTAACAACCCATCCCAAACCAGCTTCGATTGGGGAAGTTGTATCGTCTAAATCATGTCCATAAAGTGGATAGCCCATTTCCAAACGAAGAGAATCACGAGCGCCAAGGCCAATTGGCTTAACTTCTGATTGCGCTGAAAGTTCCAGCCAAAAATTTTCAACAACTGAATTTTTGATTGATACTTCAAAGCCGTCTTCGCCAGTATAGCCAGTGCGACTAATGAATATTTCTTCGCCAGATTTTAATTTATAAAAACCGATATTCATGTAAGGCAAGTCAGCCAAATTTCCTGAAGCCAAAAATTTATTCAAAACCTCTTCGGCCTTACCGCCTTGAACTGCAATTAAAGAGCGGTCAGAAAGCTCGGTAAAGCTAATTTCTGCGGGAAGATTTTTTCTAATCCAAGCTGAATCTTTTTCTTTGCAGCCCGCGTTTAAAACGATGAAAAACTTGGTGTCGGTTAATTTGGTGATGATTAGGTCATCAATAATTCCGCCTTCAGGATTGGTTAAAACCGTGTATTTTGCTAAATTTACAGTGCTTAAAGAGAAGTCGGTTGGGGTGATTTGTGATAAGAATTTTATAACTTCTGCGCCTTCAATAAAAAATTGACCCATGTGCGAAACATCAAAAATTCCAACATTTCCGCTACGCGTCCATTCGTGTTCTTTAAGCATTCCTTCTGAATATTGAACTGGCATGTCGTAGCCAGCAAATTCAACCATTTTAGCGCCTTGATTTCGATGAGCTTGATTTAGAGAGGTAACTTTCATGTTTTTGATTATTTGACTTTTGGAGCTTGAGGGATTGATGGATTTGTTGAGTTTTCTGGTGAGGTTTCAGAAATTGTTTCTGATTGTTCGGCGGCTTTTTTTAGCTCTTCTTTAATTTCTTTGTTTTTTGAGTTTGAAATTGAGCTTAAAATTAAGCAGTTAATAAAAAAAATGAAGATTAAAATAAGGATGACTCTTGTGATTATGCTTGAGGAAGATTTGCTTGAAATTATTGAGTTCATCCCGCCATTTCCACTAATTCCGCTTAATGAGTCAGTTTGTGGTTTTTGAATTAAAATTAGTGAAACTAAAATCGCTGCGACGATGACTTGAAAAGCTAATAAAATGATCTGGAGATTTTCCATTTAAAAAGAAATTAAATTTGATTTGGGAAAAGGCTGGCATTAAGAAGGCGCCGCAAATTAGAAAGCGAATTTTATCTAACAAGTTTTTTCATGAACAAAGCCCCTAAAATTCTGTATCTTCAGGCTAAAAATATAAAATTGGAGGCGGAGAAAATATTATTCGTAAGCGATGAAAAAATATGGAAAAAATATCGTAAATTTTTTGCCGCAGAATTTTATAAAATTTTACTACTAAAAAACCCAAAAGCTGACGATAAAAATTTGGCAAAAATTGCTAACGAATTGTTTGATTGCGATCACATTTTAGGTTTTGGCAGCGGCACGATAAGCGATTTATGCAAATATTCGGCGGCAAAAAATTCGATTCCTTACTCAATTATTCCTTCCGCAGCTTCGATGAATGGCTATTTATCGAAAAATGCTTCGATCACAATTAAGGGCTATAAATCAACGCTTTTGGCAACTTTGCCGCAAAATGTTTTTTGTGATCTTGATATAATTTCTTCGGCGCCAACAAGGCTTACAAAAGCTGGAATTGGCGATTCGATGTGTTTTTATAGCTGCTGGTTTGATTGGTATTTGTCACATAATTTGCTTGGAACGAATTTTGATTTTCGTCCTTTTGAAATTTTGCAAGAAAAGATGAGTTTTTTCTTGGTGAATTATTCTAAATTTTCTGCAAAAAATCGTGATTTTGTAAAACTTCTTCTCGAAATACTTTTTCTTTCTGGCGAGGGGATGGTGATTGCGAATGGCTCTTATCCAGCGAGTCAATCTGAGCATATGATCGCTCATACAATTGAAATGAAATATCCAAAAATTGCCGAAAAATTTATGCATGGCGAAATGATTGCGATTACAACATTTTCAGTTGCCGAATTGCAAAAAAAAATTCTCGATCTTGGCTCTAGAGTGTTAATTGTAAACGAATTGGAGCAAAATTGGCAGAAAAAAATAGATAGTTTTTTTGCGCAAAAAATCGCCAATTCCTGCAAAAAAGAATATCAGGAAAAGCTAATTTCAATGAGTTGTGCTAAAAAAATTACTGCCAAGTCTTTGACGAAATTACAAAAAATTCATCTTGATAAAGAGATTTTGCGGCAAATTTTTCGACATTTTAAAATTAAATTTACCGCCAAATCAATTGGTCTCTCAAGGCTGGAATATCAAGATTGCATTAGGCATGCCAAATTTACTCGCAATCGTTTTACAGTTTTAGATTTGGCAAGCTAAATTCGGTTAAGTGGGATTTTTATAAATTGCATTCCGTTTGCAGATTTTTTGCCTAATTTTCCAGCGCGAATATTCACTTGAATCGCTGGCATTAGAAGCTTTGGAACTGCTTTTCCTATGTCTTTATCGGTTCTTGCTTTTACATATTCATCTTTAGAAACCGAATTTTTTAGCATTATATTTTCCGCTTTTTCCTCGGCGATTGTTACGCAAGCTTTTTCAGTTTCTCCGTTTGGCGGATAATCATGACCAACATGCAATTTTGTTGAATCGGGAAGGTTAAAAATTTTCATTATTGAATCGTAAAGTTGTGCCGCATTTCCACCCGGAAAGTCAGTTCTAGCGGTTCCAACATATGGCGTAAATATTGTGTCGCCAACAAAAACATCCTCTCCAATAATGTAACAAGAGCAGGCTGGCGTATGTCCGGGCGTGTGAATTACTTGTGCCGAAATATTGCCAATCTGAAAAAATTCACCATCTTGAAAAAGGTGATCGAATTGCGAGCCATCAAGTGGCGTATCTTCTTCATTTTCAAAAAATGGAACCCAAAATTTTAAAACCTCGATAATATTTGCTCCAATGGCAATTTTTCCGCCAAGATTTTCTTTTAAATAAGAAGCGGCGGTTAAATGATCGGCGTGAATATGTGTTTCTAAAATCCACTGCAAATCAAGTTGCTGATTTTTAATGTAATCAATCACTTTATTTGCGGAGTTGTACGAAATTTTTCCGGCAGAAAAATCGAAATCTAAAACTGGATCAATAACAGCACATTTTTTGCTATTTTCGTCGCTGATAATGTAAGTAAAAGTGGCGGTTTGTTGGTCAAAAAAATGCTGAATTTTCATAATTTAATTGTCTGAATGTTGCTGTTTTTGTGGCTGCTAATTTTAAGCGGGCGCACCAAATATTTGTTATTAAAAGAAATCAATATGAAAAAAAATCTTATCTTATTTGCGCTGATTTTTCTGACTTCGTGCAAGTCTTTTGAATTTAAAAATGCTGAACATTTTAATAAAAATATTCCCAATTTGTGGGGCGGATATTTTGTGAAAAATTTTGATCAAACAACCAATTTAAATGTTTTTGTGGTGACGAATCGCAAAGCGAAGGGTCAAAATTTTGGTTGTAATAAAAAATCTTTTGGAGCGGCTTACGATAATAAATTAAAATTCGGTTTTTGTCAGGTTAATGTGCCAAAAAATCATGAAATTGGCGAAATCGAAAGTATTTCTGACGACTCAAAATCTTTGCACAATTATTTTAAAATCACTGGTGGAAAGGATTTGTCGCAAGAAGAGATGATTTTGAATTTGAAGAAATCGAAACATTATCCTTTGATTTTTGTGCATGGATTTAATGTGCCTTACGAAGAGGCGATTCTAAGGGCTGGTCAAATTGTTTACGATTTAAAATATCAGGGGCCAATAATTTTATTTACTTGGCCGGCAGGAGCTCTTGAGGATGGAGGCTTTTTTGCCGAAACGGTAATTAATAAAACTTACGAAGAAAATGCCGCAAATGCCCGTGATTCGGTTTTGATCTTTAAAAATTTCATTAACGAGCTGCAAAAAAACAATATAAAAGCGAATCTTTTGATTCATTCGATGGGGCATCAGGTGGTATTGCCAGCTTTGGCCAAAATTGGCGAGGAAAATTTGAAATTTTTACCAATTTATAAGGCGATATTAAATGCCCCTGATTTTGAAAATGAACAATTCAAAAAGTTATTAGGAAATATAAAAAAAGCGGCGCAGCAAATTACTCTTTATTGCTCTTATAATGATAAAGCGATTTCTGCATCGAAGGTTTTTAATAAAAACGAAAGATTAGGTGCTTGCTTTGCAACTGATGAAATTGATGTGATTAATGTTAGTGCAATTGATGATCCTTCTTTTGTTGGATTGGGTCACGGATATTATTCTTCACGCGCGGTTTTGATTGATGTTTTTCAAAATTTAATTGGCATTGAAGCGCCAAAAAGACTATTTGTCGCAAAAGCCAATAATGACGGAAAAGAAAAATATTTTTTGCGTAAATAATGAATTTCAAAAATAAGGCGAAAAGCCAACAAGATCAGGATAATCAACTTCCTGACAAATCATTTATTTTTGCCAAATCAACATCAATTGCGATGTTTATTGTGCTGCTAACTTTGGGTGTAATTTTTTTGATTTTAACTTTGCTAAAATGATTGATTTTCAATTGGCCGATTATGCGGTAAACGAATCGAAGTCACGGGGAAGGCTTTTTAGCGAAAGCTATGACGATTCAAAATATCGTTCAGTTTTTGGTCGCGATCGCGACAGAATTATCAACTCCTCAGCTTTTCGTCGCTTGCAATATAAAACTCAGGTTTTTGTTAATCACGAGGGCGATCATTATCGAACCAGATTAACGCACAGCTTAGAAGTGGCGCAAATTGCTCGTTGGATTGCTGGCGCGCTATTGGTTAATAAAGATTTGGCAGAAATTGTTTCTTTAGCGCATGATTTAGGTCATCCCCCATTTGGACATGCGGGTGAAAATGCTTTAAATGAAAAAATGAAAGATTTTGGCGGTTTTTCACATAATGCGCATACGCTGAAAATTATCACCAAAATTGAAACCAGATTTATTGAATTTGAGGGTTTGAATTTATCTTGGGAAATGCTTGAAGGAGTGGTTAAGCACAACGGCCCGCTTCTAAATTTTTCGGCGATTGAGGAGTATATTTTGCGCTATAATTTGCGACATGATTTAGATTTAAAAAATTATTCTTCCTTAGAATCACAAATTTCAGCAATTTCTGACGACATTGCCTACAATAATCACGACTTGGAAGACGGCTTGCGCGCTAATTTATTCGAGGTTGAGCAGCTTTTTGATTTGCCATTGGTTGGTAAAATTTATCGCGAAATTTTGCGCAATTATCCAAAAATTAAGCGTGAAATGCTTGTTGGTGAGGCGAAGAAGCGCTTAACTTTGGCGATGGTTCTGGATGTTATTGAGAATAGTAAAAAAAATATCGCTCAAAATTGCATCAAAAGCGAAAGTGAAGTGCGAAATTTTTCTGCGCAGTTAGTTCGATTTTCTCCAGAAATGGAGAGCGCTCATAGAGGTTTAAAAAACTTTTTAATGCGCAATATGTATCGTCATGAGGTTGTTAATAAAATGACAAATGATGCAAAAAAAATTGTCTCTGAAATTTTTGATTTCTACTTTTCTGATCCAAGAAATCTCGGCTTTGAGCGCGCTGAATTTGCACAAAAAATTGAAGATAAAAAAGAATTAGCAGTTTTTATCGCTGATTATATCGCCGGCATGACTGATCGTTTTGCAATTAAAGAATTTGAAAAAATTAAAATATGAAAAACATTTTTCCTTATCGCGGAAAGTTTCCGAACATTGATAAATCTGCCTTTGTGGCAAAAAACGCTATAATTTCTGGCGATGTGCAAATTGGTAAAAATTCCGGAATTTGGTATGGCTGCGTTTTACGCGGCGATGTTGCAAAAATCGTGATTGGCGAAAATAGCAATATTCAAGATAATTGCGTTATGCATGGAACAAGGCCAAATCATGCACAAAATAAAACTGGAGCCGATGGCGCCCCAACTATCATTGGCAATAATGTTACGATTGGTCATGGTGCCATAATTCACGCCTGCACAATCAAGGATAATGCTTTTATTGGCATGGGTTCGGTGATTATGGATTTAGCGGTGGTTGAAGAATATGGTATGTTAGCTGCTGGTGCGGTTTTAACGCCAAAAAAAATAGTAAAATCAGGTCAAATTTGGGCGGGAAATCCAGCGAAATATTTTCGCGATATGAATGAGGAAGAGAGAAAATATATAAAAATTTCGGCGGATAATTACGCCGAATTAGCCCGCGAATATAAAGAAGATCAGGGTGAATAAATTGGGCGAATTTTTTAATCAAAAGCAAATTTTAATAGTAAAAGAAATCGCTCTTGAGGCTGGTGAAATTGCCAAAAATTTCTGGCTTAAGCGTAATTTTGAAATTACTAAAAAAGTTGACGGATCAAAAGTTACAACGGCGGATTTGGTTGTTAGTAAGTTTATTTCGACGAGTTTACGGGAAATTTTTCCGCAATTTTCAGTAATTTGCGAAGAGGGTTTATTGCGAGAAGCCGAAGATGAATTTTGGCTTATTGATCCAATTGATGGAACATCTTCTTTTATTTCAGGAAGTGATGAATTTGCTGTAAATATTGCTTTTATTAAAAATAAAAAACCAATTTTTGGCTTAATTCACGCCCCGCTTTTTGAGGGAGGAAAAACGGTTTTTTGTGATGAAAAAAAATCGGTAATTTTGGAAGCGAATGGTCGTAAATTTTTTGGGTCAGAAATTTTGGTTAATAATGAAGAAAGTGAAATGCTGCGAATCGTTACTAGCGCTCGCACCAGAGAGTCTGATATTGTAAATTTTGTTGAACTTTTTTTTCCGCAAATTGGTAAAAAATTTGCGGTGGAAAGGCTTTCTTCGGCAATAAAATTTTTTCGCTTAATTGAGGGAAGGGCGGATTGTTATTTGCATTTTCGTCCTTCGATGGAGTGGGATATCGCTTCTGGTCAAGTCATCGTTGAACTTATGGGTGGAAAAGTTAAAAAATTAATTTTTAATCAAGAAAAATTTACGATTGGCGATGAGATGTCTTATCTTAAACCGCAATTTTTAAACCCTTCCTTCTTCGCCACTATTAACAAAACTAACATTTAAAATGGTAAAAAAATTTACAGCTAACTGTAATTTTGGCGGCCAGTTTTCGCCAGTTACTCTTTATGTTGGAAATCCTTCTGAAGGATCTCATCCGCTGGCTTTTCAATCGCGCTGGCTTTCAGAAAAAAGAGGCGGCGAAATTCCAAATGCTATCATGGAATCTTTTTCAAAAATTGCTGATATTTCCGTTAGTAGTCGCGTACCTTTTGAAGATTTATGTGCTTATGTGATAGAAGAGGTTAATCTACAAAGATCTCTGGTTTCAGATTTGGCAAAAGCGCAAGAAAATTTAGATAAATAATTAATTATGAAAAATAAAAAAATTGCCGTTTTGATGGGTGGCTGGAATTCAGAAAGAGAAGTTTCCTTAAGGTCTGGAGAAGCGGTTTATAAAGCTTTGATTGAGCTTGGTTATAATGCGATCAAGGTTGATTTTTCGCGTCAAATTTTTGCACAATTGCAAGAAATTAAGCCAGATTTGGTGTTTAACGCTCTTCATGGTCAATTTGGCGAAGATGGTAGAATTCAAGCTGTTTGTGATATTTTGCAAATTCCTTATACCCACTCCGGAGTTACAACTTCAGCGCTTTGCATGGATAAAGTTTTGACCAGAAAAATTTGCGCTACTGTTGGTGTAAAATTTCCGCATTATGAAATTTTGAAAAAAGGCGAGAATGAAGCGAATTTAAAAAAGATAGTCGCAGTTGGAAAATCTTTTGTGATTAAGCCGATTAATGAAGGATCAAGCGTTGGTGTTGAGGTTTTTTTGGAGAATATGAATTTCGATTTAGCTAAATATTCTTGGCAATATGGCAACGAAGTTATCGTTGAGAAATATTTAGCTGGGCAAGAGATTCAAGTTGCGGTGATGAATGGTAAATCTTTGGGCGCAATTGAAGTTCGCCCCCATGGTTTATTTTACGATTATAAGTGTAAATATACCGCTGGAATGACTGATTACATAATGCCAGCCGAAATTGAAAAAGATAAATATTCGGAAGTTTTGGATTTGGCGCAAAGATGCTATGATGCTGTTGGCTGCAAAGGCGTTAGCAGAATTGATTTTATCTTAAATAATAAAAATGGTGGCGATAATAATTTTTACTTACTCGAAGTGAATACTCATCCAGGCTTTACCCCAACTTCATTAGTGCCAAAAATCGCAAAATTTGCTGGAATTTCATTCGAGGAAATAGTTGAGTTTTTACTATCCCAAGCAACTCATAATTAAGGCTTTTATAGTGAAAAATATTGGCCAAATTTTTTCTAACTTTTTACGCAAATTGGAATCGCGAAATGTGCGATTTTTCCTTAAAAATAGCATCTTTCAGCCATTGGCAAAAATTTTATTTTTGCTTTTAGTAATTCTAATTTTGGGAGTTTTTGCCTTAAAAATTTTTTCGCCAAAATATTCTGAAAAGTTTTGGCTAAAGCTTCGTCATCAATTTTTTCACCATCTTCATTTAAATAATCAGGCGTTCGATAAAATTAACATTTCTGGTAATTATCGAATTAAAGAGCAGGAAATTTTGGAGATTGTGAGCATGGTTCAGCAAGATTTGTCTTCTGATGATAAGAATTATGAGCCAATGATAAATATTTTGATGAAGCGTTTGAAGGCTCAAATTCCTTGGCTTGACAAGGTTGTTATAACACGAACAATGCCTGATATTTTAAATATTTCTGTTGTTGAATATTTGCCATTTGCAATTTGGGATGATGAAAATGGCAGATATTTAACTGATAAAGATGGAAACTTATTGCCCTATGAAAACTCGCAAGAGTTTGAGGATATGATAATTTTATCTGGTAAGAACGCTTATCTTAATGCCATATCTTTGTTTAATATTTTTGCCGCCAATCCTGAATTTAGTAAAAATATTTATTCAGCCACTTGGATTTCTGATCGTCGCTGGGATTTGCGATTAAAGAATGGTGTGATTGTGAAATTGCCAGAAAATCACATTTCTTCCTCTTGGCAAAATTTAATCAAAATTTACAATATGAATGGCTCAATGATTGGCTTGAAAATCCTTGATTTGCGCATTCCAAATAAGGTTTATCTTGAATATGATGAGCCGGTAATAAAAGAGTTAAAAAACTTATAATCGTCTTTTTTGTAAGCTTTCTGCTTATTTTATAGCAAGCTCAATTGGCAAAATTTCCAAAAAATCCATCAATGGCAAAAAATACTAATAAAGGAAAAATAGTTGCGTGCTTAGATATGGGCTCATCAAAGCTAATTTGCACAATAGCCGCAATTCATAATGACGAAGTTGAAATTCTTGGATATGGCCATAAAGAATCGCGCGGAATAGTTGGTAGCGCTATTTCTGATATGCGTTTGGCTCAAAAATCAATCACCAATGCTGTTTCGGAAGCTGAAATGATGGCTAAGTTAAACATTGATCGTTTGCTTATTGGTATTTCTGGTAGCCAAGTAATTTCTTCGCGCAAAGAGTTTAGTGTGAAAATTAATTCTGGGGTTGTGAAGACTTCTGATATCAATAGTTTGGCAGCAAAAGTACGCGCTGAGTTCAAAAAAAATCATCACGAAATAATTCATTTGGTGCCATTGCAATATCGAATTGACGATTCGGCCGCCGTGGTTAATCCACGCTACATGTCTGGCGAAACTTTATATGCCAGATTTCACATTGTTTCCACTTCGCAAACCACTATTAAAAATATCGAAAATTGTTTGAAGCGCTGTCAGCTTTCGGTTAATAATTATGTTGTTGAGCCTTATGTTTCTGGCCTTTCATGCTTAACTGACAATGAAATTAATCTTGGTTCGTTGATTATTGATATTGGCGGAAACTCAACTTCTTTCGCCATTATTTCCGAGGGAAAATTGATTCAAGTTGGTAGTTGTCAAGTCGGCGGGGTTCATATCACGAAAGATATTTCAACCATTTTAAATATCGATTTTGAGTCGGCAGAGAAAATCAAAAATATCAATGGTTCGCTTTTAATTAGCCCAATTGAAGAGCGCGAAATGATTAAATTAAAAATCACCGATGCCAATGAAATGCAGTCAATCGTGCAAATTACACGAATTGAGTTGCGTGATATTATTCAGTCGCGCCTAGAAGAAATTTTTGAAGAAGTTCGTTTGTCGCTAGAAAAATCAAGGGTTAACTTATTTATGTTGAGCAATATTGTTCTTACTGGCGGCTGCTCTTCAATCATTGGCATTGATAAATTGGCAACTGAGATTTTTGAAAAAAGCGTTAGAATTGGCTATCCGAATAATTTAGATTTGAATGTTTCTGAAATTAATAACCCAACTCACGCTTGCTCAATTGGAATGTTGGTTTTTCTAAAAAATTTACACCAAAAAGAAAAAATTAAGGATGGCTTTGAAAGTAGATCAAATTGGATGACTAAGTTAATCGAAAAAATTGCAGCAATTTAGCCAAAATTTGCGCTATAAGTAATGTGGCGCGCTCATTAGGCGCAAGTTAATAAATTTCTCGCTATCAACAAAATTAAACAGCAAAAAAACAGCTAAAATGATTGAAGAAAAGATAAAAAATTTGATCGATAGATTTAAATTTCTGAAAAAAATTATAAGAAAATTTTCGCCAATATGGGTTTTTGGTTCTTTTAAGGGGGAGGGATTTTTTCATAATTCAAAAGCTTTTTTTTTATATTGTAATGAAAAGAAAAGCGTGAAACCGGTTTGGATTTCAAAGAGTGAAGAGTTGGTTAAGGAGTTAAGATCGCAAGGTTTTGTCGCGTTTCATGCAGAGTCGGCAGAGGCAAAAATAATGTGTTTGATAGCTAAATATCACATTGTTGATTGGGGCATAGATGATATAAATAAAAATTATTCAGAAAACTCTTTTTATGTTAATTTGTGGCATGGTGTTGCTTTAAAAGCTAACGGAATGGATGTGAAAACGAATTATAAAAATTCCACGCAAGCATTTGGTGATCCAGATATTGTTATAACTGCTAGCGATTTTGACAGGGATAATCTTGCAACCGCTTTTAATCTGAAAAAATCTTCACTACATATTACAGGACTTCCTAGAAATGATTGGCTAAAGAATGCATTAAAGCCAACTTTAAAAGATATAAATTTTATTAATTACATCAAAGACCTTAAGCAAAATAAAAAGGTTATAATTTATCTACCGACTTTTGACGATAGCCAGAAAAACAATTCTTTTGCGTGGATAGATCGTGATTTTGATGATTTTTTGCAGTCAAATAACTTTTTATTTTTAACAAAAAGACATGTTGCCGATATTTCGTCAAATTTAACTGATGAATTAAAAAATGTTGTTCTTTTGGATACTGATTGCGATTTGTATCCAGCAATGAACTTGTTTGAAATACTTATAACGGATTATTCTTCGGTTTTATTCGATTTTGCTCTAACTGGAAATAGAATTATTCATTTTATACCAAGACACGAGATGTATTCTGCAAATATAAGAAATTTATATTTTGATCCTAGTTCTGAAGATTGTGGGGCGGGCGATGTCTGCAAAAATGTCAATGAGCTTAAAAATTCTATTTTGTTTGGATCGAATAAGAGTCAAAAAATTGCCGCACGCTATAATGTTTATGACGGTAAATTTTCAGAGCGAGTTTTTAAATTATTAAAAAAGTTTAAGTGATGTGTGGTTTTTTATATACAAACATCCCCTGCTCGAGAGAAAAGTTTTTAAAATCTCTTTCTTTGGCAGCTTATCGCGGACCTGATTATCCTTTGTGCTATCTAGAGCATGAAAATCATAAATTTGGCCATAATAGACTCGTTATAATTGATAACAATCCAAGATCTAATCAGCCTTTTAGATCTGAAGATGGAAGATATATTATGGTCTATAATGGTGAAATTTATAACTACAAAGAGCTAGCCAAAGATTATGATATTTTTTTGGAAACAAATTGTGATACTGAGCTTTTATTAAAATTATATATAAAGATTGGTCCAGCTTTTTTGAACAAGCTAAACGGAATGTTTTCTTTTGTTATATATGATTCTTTCAAAGATAAATTTTTTGCTGCGCGAGATAGGTTGGGAGTTAAACCTTTATATTATCACAAGGGTCAAAAAGGCATAATTTTTAGTTCGGACATCTCTTCAATTATTGAATTAATTGGTACTGGCAATGTTGATGATTTTTCGATAAGGCAATATAAAAAATTAAGATCAACTTTTAATGGCAGAACTTTTTTTAAAGAGGTTAAATCCTTAGAGGCTGGTCATTATTTTGATGGTAATTCGATAAAAAAATATTGGGAATTAAGCTTTGCGGAAAAGTCCCCTCCGTCAGAAGAAGAGTTAGAAAATATAATGCTGAGCGCAATTAATTATCGGATGATAAGCGATGTCTCAATAGGCTCTTATTTAAGTGGCGGACTGGATAGCAGCTTCATTTCTTCTGTAATTTCAATGAGTATCAAGGAGGATTTTCACACCTGGTCAATAGGATTTAAAGACAACAATGAGTTTGAGTGGTCTGATAAGGTGAGCAATTTTATTAATTCAAATCACCATAAAATTTTTATAAATGAGGAAGAGTTTGTTGAGTTATTAAGGTTCATGATAGCGCAAAAAAGAGAGCCACTTTCTGTTCCAAACGAGGTTCTGATATATAAAATGAGCAAAGAGGCTAAAGCCTATAACACCGTCTTGATAAGCGGAGAGGGTGCTGATGAGATTTTTTTTGGCTATGATCGAATATTTAATTGGGCCAATTGCAATAAATTTGATTTATATGAATTTGATAGGCTTTATTCTTATGGAAGTGGCGATGATATGGAGGTTTTAGAAGATGCACTTTATCCATTCTTAAGTAAATATGAGCGCTCTATTGATATAGTTTCTTCTTTCTTTCAAATTGGTCATTTGAGCGGCTTGCTAAAAAGACTAGATAGCTCTTCAATGCTAGCTGGGATTGAGGCTCGCTCACCATTTCTTGATTATAGATTGATAGAGGCAATGGCTGGAGTTTCTTTTGATCAAAGAACATCCTCTTCAAATCCAAAAATGTTATTAAAAAAAATAGCCAAAAAGTACTTACCAGAAGAAATAATACAAAGAACTAAGGTTGGCTTTCCTGTTGATGTTAATAAGATTATAAAAGGCTCTAAATCTAGCGGTTATGATAAATGGCTTAATCTTAACTTAGAAATTTTTAAACAATCGTTTTAAATTATGATTATCGGATACACCACGGGCGTTTATGACTTATTTCATGTTGGTCACTTAAATTTGCTAAGAAATGCAAAAGGGCTTTGCGATAAGCTTGTAGTTGGCATTACAACGGACGAATTAGTTAGCTATAAAAACAAAAAATCTGTTATACCTTTTGATGAAAGAATGGAGATAGTTAGGTCAATTAAATATGTTGATGTTACGATTCCTCAGGATGATTTGGATAAGTTTAAAGCGTGGGAAAAAATAAGATTTAATATATTGTTTGTGGGGGATGATTGGTTTTTTAATCAAAAATGGAAAGATATGGAAAGTAAATTTAAAGAAGTTGGGGTTAAGGTGGTCTATTTTCCATATACAAAAACCACTTCTTCTACACTTATAAACGAAACTTTGTTAAAAATTCGAAATTCTTGAACAAAGTGCGCCCAATTAGGTGTCCTGTTTTGTTAATTTGGTTGTGGTTTTGAGTGTTAAATTATTTTTCTAGTTCAATGAATTCTAAGGCTTCAAGGCGAATAAAATTTTCTTTTAAATTTACCTCGGGAAAAAATTCATTTTTGAATGGAATGCTTTCTAGTTTGTTAAAATTTTGATATTTTATCGCGAATTCAATTTCTAGAAAGGCGCCGCCACCAAAGTCTGAGACTGATTTTACGATGCCAATTTTGCACAAATTTTCATCAATTACATCAAGCCCAATAAGGTCGGAATAGTAAAATTCATTTTCGGGCAATTCGTCAAAATCTTCACGCAACGCAAATATTTCCAAACCATTTAATTCTTCTGCGGCGTTGCGATCGTTAATCCCGTCAATTTTTGCGATAATGATTGGATTGCCAAAGCTATTGCCAATAGTTGCTTTGTTTTTGTTGCTAATTTTTATTTTAAGTTGCCGATCTTGCGCGTCAAAAAGTTGATATTTTTCAATATTTTTTGGGTTTGTTGAGTAAATTATAATTTTTACTTCACCCTTAATTCCGAATGCGGAAGTTACTTTGGCAAAAAGAATTTTTTTCATAAAGTTAATTTAATTTTGGCGAAAAGATTTGGCCAAGGAATCAAGCGCAGCATTGACGAAACCAGATTTTGATTTGTCAAAAAAACTTGAGGCAATATCAACATATTCGTCAATTATAACGCTAGCCGGAACTTCATTAAAATACTTTAATTCTGCGGCAGCGCAGCGCAAAATTTGCTTTACCAAAAGATCTGTTTCGCTGTTTTTTTTACAAAAAAATTCAATTTCTTGATCGATTTTTTCTTGATCGAATTTTGTATTTCCTAAAATTTTATCTAAAAAATTTACATCAATTTTATCGCGAAAAGAGGCGGAATTTTTTGCTGGATCAATAATATAATTTTCAATTAGGTGATCGCGAATGTTTTCTAAATTATTTTCTGCGTGACGAAAGTAATATTCGTAAAAGATTTGTACAGCCATAAGGCGCGAAAGGCTTTTTCTTCGATTAATAATTTTGCTATTTATTGGCTTTTTTGACATTTATTTTTGAGGTTGTCTTGAGGGCTATTGATTGACATTTGAGGTGTCGACTTTTTAAATGCCGCGAAAATTTTTTCACATCTTTTTCTTTCAAAATCATGCCAAAAAGAACAGACATTAAATCCGTCCTCATTATTGGAGCCGGACCAATAGTTATCGGCCAAGCTTGCGAGTTTGATTATTCCGGAACGCAAGCCTGTAAAGCGCTTCGTGAAGAGGGTTACCGCGTGATTTTAATTAACTCAAATCCAGCAACAATAATGACCGACCCAAATGTTGCTGATCGAACTTACATTGAACCAATTAACGCTGAAGTAATTGAAGAAATTATAAAAAAAGAAAAACCAGATGCCGTTTTGCCAACTGTCGGCGGTCAAACTGCGCTTAATTGCGCGATAGATATGGCCAAAAAAGGCATTTTAGCAAAATATAATGTTGAGTTAATTGGTGCTTCAATTGATGCGATAAAAAAAGCCGAAGATCGCTTATTATTTCAAAAGGCGATGGATAAGATTGGTTTAGAAACGCCAAAAAATGCAATTGTTCATAATGTTGATGAGGCAAAAGAGGCTTTAAAAAAAGTTGGATTGCCAGCAATTATTAGACCTTCATTTACAATGGGTGGAGCTGGTGGCGGCGTTGCTTATACAGAGGAGGAATATTTTCAAATAATTGAATATGGTTTGACCATTTCGCCAACGAACGAAGTTTTGGTTGATGAATCAATCATTGGTTGGAAAGAGTATGAAATGGAAGTTGTGCGCGATAAAAATGATAACGCAATTATTATTTGTTCGATTGAAAATATTGATCCAATGGGCGTTCACACTGGTGATTCAATCACAGTTGCTCCAGCTTTAACTTTAACTGACAAAGAATATCAACGCATGCGCAACGCTTCAATTGCGGTTTTGCGTGAAATTGGCGTTGAAACTGGTGGCTCAAATGTGCAATTTGCTGTTAATCCAGCTGATGGAAGAATGACTGTAATTGAGATGAATCCTAGGGTTTCGCGTTCTTCGGCTTTAGCTTCAAAGGCAACTGGCTTTCCAATCGCAAAGGTTGCGGCAAAATTGGCGATTGGCTACACGCTTGATGAAATTAAAAATGACATAACTGGCGGCGCAACGCCAGCTTCTTTTGAGCCAACAATTGATTATGTTATTACTAAAATTCCGAAATTTACTTTTGAAAAGTTTAAGGGAAGTGACAATATCCTTTCGAGTTCAATGAAATCGGTTGGTGAGGTTATGGGAATCGGTCGATCTTTTATAGAAAGTTTTCAAAAAGCTTTACGCTCTCTTGAGGGTAATTTGAGTGGAATTGATGAAATTCAAATCGCTTCGGAAGATCAAGAAATTCGCGCGAAAATTATTAAAGAAAAATTAAAAATCTCCGCTCCAAATAGGCTATTACTGATTGCTCAAGCAATTAGAGAAGGAATTTCTTTAGATGAAATTAACCAAATTACAAAATACGATCCTTGGTTTTTAGAGCAAATTGAGTCGGCAATAAAAGTTGAAGAGAAGGTTAAAAAATTTGGTTTGCCAAAAAATAAAGCTGAATTTCTCTCTTTGAAAAAAATGGGATTTTCTGATAAAAGATTGGCCAAGCTTTCAAATTTAAGCGAAAAAGAAGTAAGAAAAATGCGTAATGATCTTGAAGTTAACGCTGTTTATAAAAGGGTTGATTCTTGCGCTGCAGAGTTTGAGTCGGTCACATCTTACATGTATTCAACTTACGATTTTTAGGTAGAAAAATTTTTATAACTTACGACTTAACTATCTTGGTTGCGGTTTTGTTTTTATAAAAATTCAAATCCTCGCTTGGTTAAATTCAAAATTTCGGCTTTTTACAAAATTGCCGCAAAATTCAGCTCTAAATCACAATAACAATTTTAATGAAATATCTAAAATATCGCGAAAATTCTCGCTTTGAAGATGAGTTGTTTTTCGAAGAAGTGCGCTTGTCAGAGCTTGCTAAATTAGTTGGAACGCCATTTTACGCTTATTCAAAAAAAGCTTTAATTAGAAATTTTGAGAAATTTTCCTCCGCTTTTTTTCAGTCTGAAATCACTGACTACAAAATTTGCTACGCCATAAAAGCCAATTTTAATATTCATTTAGTAAAAATTCTTAGCGAGCTTGGAAGTGGAATTGATGCGGTTTCTGCTGGTGAAGTTTTTCGTGCTTTAGAAGCTGAAATTGATCCGAAAAAAATAGTTTTTGCTGGTGTTGGAAAAACGCGCGAAGAAATTTCTTACGCTCTTGAAAATGGAGTTGAGGAATTTTCGGTTGAATCGGTTGCGGAAATGTTTTTGTTGAATGAAGTGGCGGGAATTTTGCGCAAAAAAGCGAAATTTAGTTTGCGCGTTAATCCAAATGTTGATGCTAAGACTCATGATAAAATATCAACTGGTCGTAAAGGTGATAAATTTGGTGTTGATATTGATCTTGCTGAAGAAATTTATGCTCAGGCGCAAAAATTACCTAATTTAGAAATATATGGAATTGCGATGCATATTGGTTCGCAAATCACTTCAATAGCGCCATTTGAAAAAGCTTTTACTAAGCTTCGTGAATTATGCCTTAAACTAAATTCTAATGGTCACAAAATTAAATCTTTAGATTTTGGTGGTGGCATTGGAATTCTTTATAAAAATGAAGAAACCCTGTCTTTGCTCGAATATGCTAATTTAATTAAAAAAACTATTTCCGGTCTTGATGTAAAAGTTACGATTGCGCCAGGTAGGGCAATGGTTGGCAATGCTGGAATTCTTCTTACTAAAACCACCTTTATTAAAGAAACGGCTACTAAAAATTTTGTGATAATTGATGCTGCAATGAATGATTTGATGCGTCCCGGCCTTTATGGATCTTATCACGATGTTTTGCCAGTGAGGCGCAGAAATGGCGTGAGAAGAATTTATGATTTTGCTGGGCCGGTTTGCGAAACTACTGATATTTTGGCGCAAAATCGCGAAATTGTTACGCCAAATAGCGGCGATCTTTTTGTGATTTGCAGTGCTGGAGCTTACGGATCTTCAATGTCGAATGAGTATAATTGTCGGCCAATGATTCCGGAAGTTTTAATAGATGGCGAGAATTTTAAGATTATTCGCCGACGCCCAACCTTTAAAGAAATGCTTTATTTGGAGCAATAATATGAAAATTACCGAATTAAATAACGGCTTGCGCCTTGCTGCTGATGAAATGAAAGATGTTGAAACTGTTTCCATTGGGGTTTTTGTAAAAACTGGAAGCAGAAATGAGACGGTTCAAAATAATGGAATTTCACATTTTTTGGAACATATGGCGTTCAAAGGAACGGAAAAAAGAAGCGCCAAGCAAATCGCGGAAGAATTTGAGGGAATTGGCGGCAATATCAACGCTTACACTTCAAAAGAAAAAACGGTTTATTATGCCAAAGTTTTGAAGCAGCACGCTGAATTTGCTGTCGAATTTCTGTCTGATATTGTGCAAAATTCAACATTTGAGGAAAGCGAACTTGAAAAAGAGCGTGGCGTTATTTTGCAAGAAATTGCGATGACGAATGATACTCCAGATGACATTATTTTTGATTATTTCCAAGAGACTGCTTATCCAAAACAAGCTCTTGGAAGATCGATTTTGGGGCCGGAAGAAAATATTAAAAAATTTTCACGCAACGATTTTGTGAAATATATCGGCAAGCAATATAACTATAAAAATATTGCGGTTGCAGCAGCTGGAAATGTTAAGCAGTCTGACTTGGAAAAGTGGACAAAAAAATATTTTAACAAGCTTGGAAATAATGATTTAAAAGAAGTTCAGGCTGCAAAATATCAAGGCGGATCTTTCAAAAAAGAGAAAAAACTTGAACAAGTTAATGTAATTCTTGGCTTTGACGGCATTTCTTACGCCGACGAAGATTATTATGCTGCGCAAATTCTTTCTGCAGTTTTAGGTGGCGGAATGTCATCTCGTTTATTTCAAGAAGTTCGCGAAAATCTTGGTTTAGCTTACTCAATTTATGCTTTTAATTACGCTCATAACGATTCTGGATTATTTGGAGTTTATGCTGCAACCAGTCCAAAACAGGTTAATAAATTGATTGAGGCAACTTGTGGCGAAATAAAAAAAGTTACCGAAAAAATTAATGACGCCGAAATTAAAAGAGTTAGGGCGCAATTTGAAGCGGGAATTTTAATGGCAAAAGAAAGTACAAGCGCAAGAATGCAAAGGGTTGGTGGCGAAATACTATCACATAATAGATTAATTTCAGACAAAGAAATTTTAGAAAAAGTTGCCTCAGTTACAAAAAAAGATTTAACAAATTTGGCCGGAAAAATTTTCTCTTCAAAATCAACATTGGCAGCAATTGGCAATGTGAAAGGACTTAAAGATCGTGACGATTTTAAAATTTTCTAAAAATTAATTTTGTGTAAGGTTATAAAATTTTCTGCATCAGCCTGAGTTTTAAAATTTATTTTAACGCTCTCAAATCAATAATCGTTAATTTATGAGTAAGCAAAGCGAAAATATGCATTTAAAAGTGGCATATAATGAAAATTTGTCTGCAAATTTATCTAACGAGATAGAAAATATATTGTCGAATGGCGGATTATTGCAAAATTCGCAAAATCTAGGAATGGCTGACATAGCCAAGAAAGCTCTTAAGAATGAACAAAATAATATAATCTCTCTTATAGAAAAGGGTGCCAATCCAAATAGCTTTGGTAGAGGTGGTTTTACAGCTTTGCATTTGGCAATTATGGCCGGAAGCGCTGATTTATTTCAATTCTTGATTCAAAACGGTGCCGATTTTTTTGCTCAATGCGGCGATCAAAAAAAGACCGCAATTCATTTGATAATAAGCGCTCCGGATCTTGATCCTTATCTGAAAAACATCATGATTTCGTCTTCCATAAATTATTTAAGGAAGAGATCTGGCGAGGTTTTTATAGATAAAAATTTGATGAATATTTGCGATAATTTGGGTAATAATTTTTTGCATGAAGTTTTTTTAATGCCAAAAAATAACCATTCAGAAAATGGTAAATCCAATATTTTGGAAAAGGTTCGATTCAGTATTGCTAAGCATTTAATAGCTAATGGAGTTAGTCTAGAAGCCTTGAATTCAAAAGGGAAAACCCCGCTAAAAATTTTGAAAGAGAAGTTTAATTCAGAAGAAAGCAAGCCCTATGAAGAAATTTTTTCCGCTATAAATTTACTCGCACATTCGTCTGAAAAAGATAATTTATACATCATATCATTGCCTTTGGTGGATGCTATTGATGCTAAATTATACAACACTAATGAAGATCATGATAAGCTAGTGAAGGATCTTGGTGATGTGGCGGTTTCTAACATTATTGATTTGGTAGGAAAATATGTCGATGATAGTTCGTTGCAATATGCTACCATTAAATTTTTCCTTGAAATTACTTATCAAGACGCTTTAAAGGCTTTTAAAATTTTAGACAAAAAAAGTAATCAAGTTACAGTCACATCATATTTTTCAAATAAACTGCTCACTGAGTTAATTATTCCTTATTTCGTGTTTAAAGACTGCTCTGAATTAGAGGGTAAGTTATTGGAAACTGTAATGTTATTAGGTAATGAGCGTCTTTTTTCTAAATTGATTTTTAATGGCGCTCAATATGAAGATTTGAATGATTGCAGAATGAATATAATAGATGTCTATGATTATTATTTTGAATTAAAACTGCAATTAACCAATAAAGAAGCCAACGAGTTGGCTCTAAGAAATATTGAGCAAAACAAGGATGATCGATTACTCTCTATTTTAATTAGAGATTATGATTTTACTGATTGGAAAGATAAAGAAGGTTCTAATTTTTTGCATTTGTTGGTCAAA
>JACCDX011345849.1_pt1 | contig 40636 bp, 37 predicted proteins | sample 7449681 | NCBI WGS metagenome assembly JACCDX01 (sample SAMN15323450, study PRJNA562643) | freshwater metagenome | isolation source: river surface water | place: USA:Blue River Watershed | collected 2017-08-18
CTTGCAATTTAAGAGATGGAGGGGCATTGCTACAAGATTCACTAAAAATCTAAAATCTTTCCATTCTGCTGTTGTCATTAGGGCTATTGTTATGTGGCTTAATATCTTATGACGACACTATCTAGTAAAACCAGTTTAATTCATTTTTTGCACTAATGCGTGGGTTTCGGGTGTGCCAATATGGTATAATTGGCCACGCAACTTTTCGCCATATAATTGGTTTTGCGCAATATATTGGTCGTATAATATATTTAATGAAAATTGGGTTTGGGGTATATTTTTAAAATAATTGGCCTGCAGAATTTGCACCCCCATAAATAACATAGATTCCGCATTTTTGGCCCGTTGCAATTGGCCTTGGGTATTAATGGTAAAATCGCCCACCCCTTCGTGGCCAATTATTTGGGGCAGGGGGGCCACACCCAAAATGGGGGCATTATATTGGGTGTATTTTTCGGCCATGCGTGGTAATAATGTGGCATCGCCCTGCCAAAAAATATCGCCATTCAGGGCAAAAAACGGGTCATTACCCAATAAATGCAGGGCATTTTTAACCCCACCACCGGTTTCCAAAATGTCCGGTTCAAAAATAACGTGGCATTCGCATTTATGGCCCCAATATTTGCGCACGTAAAAATCAATTTCGTTGGCCAAATAATGGCTGTTAAATATAAAATGGCGAATACCATAATTATATAATGCCTGTATATTATAATGCACCATGGGTTTGCCCCAAACCGGCACCAATGGTTTGGGTGTGGTTTCGGTTATGGGGCGCATACGTTTGCCCAATCCGGCACATAATAAAAATGCCCTTTGAATCATTGCACAAAAATTTCAACCCGCATATTATCCTGTGGGTCGCCCGATTTGGGGCGTTTGGCCCCAATTTTGTCAATTTTTATGTCATTTTTGGCAATTTTATTGGCAAGCAATATTTTTTGAATAACCACCGCCCGCACTTGTGAAACATTATCTGCTTTACCCTCGCTGGTGTCGGCATGGCCCTGTATTATCAATTGGCTTGTGGGGCTTTTTTTCTTGAATAATAAAAATTTTTGGGCAATCACCTGTATTGCCCTTTTATCATCGGCATCTATTTCACTGCTTTGTTTTTGGAAATATATGGTTAATATGGGTTTGGTGGCTGGTTGGGCTGTCGGTTCTGCTGTGTCATTATTGGATTCGGGCGGGGTATTATTGGCCAATTTGGTTGTTTTTGCATCATTGGCATTGGTTATGTTCAGGGGGCCGGGTTTTGACCCTTCGGGTTTTGACCCTTCGGGTTTTGACCCTTCGGGTTTTTTGGGGTCGGGCTTGGTGGTTGGTTTTTTTTGCCCCTTAACATCGGCCTTGGGCATTTGTGGGGGTTGTTTATATGGGTCATTGGAATCGGCCAATTTATTATAACTAATGCCATTATCAATGGTGGTCAGCGGGTTTAAATCATCACCAAATTGCGATTGAAATTTGGGTACGGCCTTGTTGCTTAACAAGGTTGTTTTGGGAATATCCGGTTGAAAATCGGCAATTTTGCCAACGCGTAATTCGCTGGGTTTTTCCTCTAAATTGCTGGGGTCGCCGGTTTTTACCAATAATTTTTGGGTAATGGCCGGGGCGTATTCCTCGGTTTCGGTAACCGGAACATCGGGGGGTAATATGGCCGATTTAATTTGTTTAATTTCGGTGCAACCTGACAATAATAATATGGCCGGCAATAAAAACCAAACCGGTCTTAAAATTTTAAAACCAAATGATGGTTGATAATTATAATTATTCATTGTTATGTTGTGCGTGATTTGATTGTTTGTTTCCATATTTCCCAAATATATTTGTTTATTTCGTCACCCAAATCCAAATATGGTTCATCGGTATTTTTATTGGCGTTTTTGGGAAATATAAATGGGTTAGTACGATAAGCCGTAGAGGTTAATTTGTATACTTCGTTATATGGTGTGGCCAAATAAGCCGATTCCACCATTGTTTTATTTATTACCGGGTTGGACAAAAAGTCGTATAATGAATGTACCGCAACCTGATTTTGCGAAATTGATGGTATATATAAAACCGCCTCACCAATAATATTGCCATTTTGGGGCAAAACCATACCCATATTGGGAATATCGTGCAGACGCGCCAATGACGAAGTTGTATAGGACATGCCCACATCGGCAAAATTATTGGCAATCAAATCGTCATTCATGCCGTCCGAAAATTTGCTGACAAATTTGGACGAAGCCAACAGAGTTTGTAGAACAATATCGTAAGATTTTTTGAATGTATTATTAAACCCATAACCCAATAATTTGGATGCCAAACGCACAACATGCTTGCCGTTTGATGTCCAGGCCAAATTATAATTAACCGGTGCCTTGGGGAATAATTCGGCCAAACCGGTTGGTGGGGTTTGAAACTTGGTCTTATTATATATAACATTGGCAAAAGTATGGCCCAATACAAATGTATAATCGCGCCCCTCGTCAAATGCCACGCCAGCTATCATGTTGGGTGATTGCGCAGATTCAACCAATTGTTTCAAGGTTTTAATTTGGTTTTTGGGTATGGGTTGCAATTTTTTATGGCGAAACATAATAGATGCCTCAAAGCTGTTGGATAATATAACATCAACTTTTACTTCGTTTTTATATATTTGCACCAACAAATTGTCAAAGCTGTTGTAATAATTATAACGCACCTTAACGCGGTATAATTTTGAAAATTCGTTTAAAAAATCCTTTTTGGAATCGGTTTGGGGTAATGAAAATTCTAATATTTTTTCTTCCTGTGCGCGTATAATATTGGGGCAGGCCAATGCCACACCACCCACAAGCAATGACCTGCGGGTAAGATTATTCCCGTATTTGTCCTGTTCCGTAAACAATATATTGTCCAATCGTTAATTCCATGGCCCCAATGGGGCCACGGGCATGAAACCTTCCTGTGGCTATGCCTATTTCTGCACCCTTACCCATTTCGGCCCCATCCGCAAATTGGGTTGATGCATTATGTATGACAATCGCACTATCAATCTTATACATGCATTTTTTGAATATTTCAAGGCTTTTTGTTATAATTGATTCGGTATGGTGTGACCCGTAATGGTTGATATGTTGTATCGCTTCGTCCTCGTTTTGCACAATTTTGCACGATATTATTTTGTCCAAATATTCTTGGGCAAAATCATCATCGCTGGCCGGGGTTATTTGCGGGCAAATTTGGTATGAATTGTCGCAACCCCTTATTTCGCAATCATTTTCATTTAACAAATTATATAATTTTGGTAAAAATTCGTGGGCAATTTTGGCATGAATCAACAGGCTTTCACAGGCACCGCAAATATCCACCCGCCTTAATTTGGCATTTTTTATTATTTTTAATGCCATATTCTGGTCGGCATCGGCATGAACATAAATATGGCAATTGCCGTCCAAATGGGCAAAAACCGGCATGGTCGCCCGTTCCTGTACCAATGAAACCAAACCCTTGCCCCCGCGTGGCACCACCACATCAATATATTGGTGGCATTGTAATATGTCGCTCACCAAGGCGCGGTCGTTATTGGGCACATATTGCACCATGTTGGGGTTAATTTGGCATTGCATGAGTGATTCGCGAATCAGACGCACAATAATATTGGACGAATGAAATGATTCGGACCCACCGCGCAAAATAACTGCATTGCCCGACCATAAACACAGGCCGGCCGCATCGGCGGTTACGTTGGGCCGGGCCTCGTATATTACACCAATAACCCCCAATGGCACGGCAATTTGCACAATATCAAGGCCATTTGGGCGGGTGGTGCGCGATAATTCACGGCCCAGCGGGTCGGCCTGTTGGCTTATATCGCGCAGGCCCTTGACCATTGCCAATATGCGTTGTTCATTTAACATTAACCGCCCCATCATGGCGTTATTAAGGTGGCTGGCTGATTGGCAATCAATAGTATTTTGCTGTAAAATCCCGCCCATATTTTGTTGAATATTATCGGCCATGGCCAATAATGCATGGCGTTTTTTCTGCAAATCCACTTGGCGAAATTCTTGGTAAGCTTGGCGGGCATTTTGCCCCAATTGATGAATAATATTGGTCATGGTTAGGGGTTAGTTTTTTCTATTGCCTTTTGCAATATGGGGTTGGGGGCGGGGGTTGCCGGGTTGGTTTGGGCTTTTTTGTCATTGGGTTTGGCGGTGGGGTTGGTGGTGGGTTGTGCCGGTGCCGGTTCAATTTCTAATAATATATGCACGGTGGGTGATTCCAAATTTTTGAATGTCCATGTCAAAATGCTTGATTTATCGGCATCCTGTTTGACATCGTCTGAATTATGTTCAATAATGCGGGCGTTGGTTTTAACAATAAATGAACTATTAAATTTATAACCCTTGTTGGTTAATTCGGTTTGGTATGCCTTTTCGGGCTTGTGCGATTTAATTAACACCAAATTGGGGTTTTTGGGGTCATCTAACATTCTGACCGAAAATACGGCCGCCTGTTTTTTGAAAAAATAAAAAGTCTTGGCGCGGGCATGGTTGACCCGTTCATATTCAATATAAAATTTGGCATCGCCCACCCATTCCACCTTGCGTGTGCCAATAGGGCGTTTTAATTCCTTAATTTGGTTATTAACGGCAATATCAATTTCATCTTGGTTTTTAAATTCCTTATCGGCTATTTTTTTTAACAAATTAACCGACATTAAATCGCCATTATAACGAAATCTATACCGCCCCTTGCCGTCAATTTCAAGAACCGATTCAAAATCGCCGGGCAAATAACAGGCGGTTAAAGTTAATAATAACAATAAACTTAACCAAGTGCGTAAGATATTCATGGATATATACATACAAAAATTTATAAAATAATCAAGATTTTACTTGAATAGTATATATAATAAATATAATTTACAAAATAGAGTTATAAAGTTATTAACACAATAAAAAGGCAAATAAAATGAATTTAAGAAACGATTTTTTGGACGCAGTGGGTAATACACCCCTGATAAAATTGCGCAAGGCATCGGAATTGACCGGTTGCACCATTTTGGGCAAATGCGAATTTGCCAACCCCGGCGGTTCGGTTAAGGACCGGGCGGCCAAGGCAATTATATTAGATGCATTAAAACATGGCACATTGCGCCCGGGTGGCACCATTGTGGAGGGAACGGCCGGCAATACCGGTATTGGCTTGGCATTGGTGGGGAATAGCCTGGGTTTTAAAACAGTGATTGTTATACCCAACAGCCAATCGCAGGAGAAAAAGGATATGTTGCGCCTGTGTGGGGCCGAATTAATAGAGGTTGACCCAGTGCCTTATTCAAACCCCAATAATTATGTGCATGTTTCCATGCGTTTGGCGGCCGAATTAAACGAAAAAAATGAAAATGGGGCCATTTGGGCCAATCAATTTGACAATGTTTCAAACCGCATGGGCCATTACGACACCACCGGTGTTGAAATTTGGCGTGATACCGATGGGCGGGTTGATGGTTTTATTTGTTCGGTGGGCACCGGTGGCACTCTGGCCGGCACCGCCATGCGGTTAAAGGAATTTAACCCCAATATTCAAATTGGCCTGGCCGACCCCGATGGGGCGGCATTATTTAATTATTTTGCCACCGGTGAGTTAAAGGTTTCGCCCGGAACATCAATTACCGAGGGAATTGGCCAAGGGCGCATTACCGCCAATATTAAGGATGCACCGATAGACCATGCCTTTAATATTCACGATGACGAAGCCGTTTTGCAATGTTTTGATTTGTTAAAGGAGGAGGGTTTATGCGTGGGTGGTTCGGCCGGGTTGAACGTGGCCGGGGCCATACAGATGGCCAAGGTAATGGGCAAGGGGAAAATTATAGTTACCATTTTATGCGATTCGGGTGTGCGTTACCAGTCTAAATTATATAACCCCGAATTTTTGCGCGCCAAAAACTTACCCATACCCAATTGGATGTCATAATAATATTATGAATGATAATTTATTTATTCAACCAAATGCCAGCATTTTGGACGCATTGGGCCAAATTGATACCAATTCGTGCCAAATATTATTGGTAATTGATAAAAATAAAAAATTTATTGGCCTGCTGACCGATGGTGATTTGCGCCGCGGTTTGTTGCGCGGTGGCAATTTGCAACAACCCATTGCTGATATTGTTAATACCAAGCCATTAACCGCCAATACCAACCAATCGCGTAGCCAAATTTTGTCGTTTATGCGTGAACGTAAAATTCACCATTTGCCGGTGGTTGACGGCAATGGGGCTGTGGTTTCATTGCATACTATTGATGAAATTATTGGTGCATATAAATGCGAAAACCCGGTGGTGTTAATGGCCGGTGGTTTGGGTATGCGCCTACGCCCATTGACCGAAAATACCCCCAAGCCGATGATTCATATTGGCGGAAAGCCGATTTTGCACCGCATTTTAGACCATTTAAAATCGCATGGTTTTTACAAATTTGCCATTTCGGTCAATTATAAAAGCGAGATTATTGAGGAATATTTCGGTAATGGCGAAAATTTTAATTGCCATATTAGCTATATTCGTGAAACCGAACGCATGGGCACGGCCGGTTCGCTTTCGTTATGGAATGAACCGCCCCAATGCGATTTTATGGTTATGAATGGCGATATTTTAACCAATTTTGATGCCACCCAATTTCGTAATATTCATTGCAATACTGGGGCCTTGGCCACCATGGCGGTGCGCGAATATTCGCATACCATACCATTTGGGGTTATTAAGCAAGAAAATGGCATAATGACGCATATAGAGGAAAAACCCACCCATAAAGATTTTATAAATACTGGTATATATATGGCCAACCCAACCATTTTAAAAACATTGCAACGCGGGCAATATTTGGATATGCCCAATTTATTGCAACAATTCCCCGGCCAAGTGCGCATTACCCCCCTGCGTGATTATTGGTTGGATATTGGGCGGTTTGAGGATTTGAACAAGGCTGAATTGGAATATCAGTCGTTAGGAATATAATGGCCAAACAACGCATATATTTATTTGACACCACCCTGCGCGATGGGGCGCAAACCCGCGGGGTTGATTTCACCGTGGCCGATAAGGAAATCATCGCCCGCGCCCTTGACGATTTGGGGGTGGATTATATTGAGGGCGGGTGGCCCGGGGCCAACCCCACCGATACTGAATTTTTCAAAAACCCCAAAAAATTTAACCATGCGCAATTTGTGGCCTTTGGCATGACCCGCCGGGCCGGTGTAAGTGCCGATAATGACCCGGGCCTGCGCGATATTTTGGCATCCACCGCTGGCCATGCCTGTTTGGTGGGCAAAACATGGGACAAACAAATTAAGGAAACATTGAATATCAGCACCGATGAAAATTTGAAAATGGTGGCCGAATCAATGGCGATGATGGTCAAGGGGGGCAAGCAGGTGATGTTGGATGCCGAACATTTTTTTGATGGCTATTTAAGCAACCCCGGATACGCCATTGAATTATTGCAAACCGCCCTGCAACATGGGGCCAAATGGGTGGTATTATGCGATACGCGTGGCGGTATGACCCCCCATAATATTGGCAAAATTTGTAATGAACTGGCCAAGAAAATCAATTTGCAACAATGCGGTATTCATGCCCATAATGACACCGATTGCGCAGTCGCCAACAGCCTGATGGCGGTGGAATGCGGGGTGGGGCAGGTGCAGGGCACCATTAATGGGCTGGGCGAGCGATGCGGTAATGCGAATATTTTATCGGTTATGGCCAATTTGCATTTCAAATTGGGTTATGACATTGGCCCGGCCGGCCAAAATATGCACAAATTAAAACAAATCAGTGGCCTGTTGGACGAACGCATAGCCCGCAACCCCAATATTTATCAGGCCTTTGTTGGTAATGCGGCCTTTGCGCATAAGGGGGGGCTTCATGCATCGGCCGTGGCCAAGGACCCCAGTTGTTATGAACATATTAACCCCGAATGGGTTGGTAATAAACGGCATATTTTGGTTTCTAACCAATCGGGTAAGTCAAATATTCGCGATTCATTAAGTAAAATGGGCTTTACCGATATACCCGAGGGCCAAATAAACCAATTTTTGGAGGAAATTAAAAACCGCGAATTCGGGGGTTGGAGTTATGACGGGGCCGATGCATCATTTGAATTGATGGTGCACCGCATTTTGGGGCGGGTAAAGGAATATTTTGTGATAGACCGGTATCGGGTTATTTCGGAACGGCGTAATGATAGCGCAATTAATGAATCCGAGGCGAATATTTACATAAATGTAAACCAAAAAATATACAACCGCACCGCATTGGGTAATGGGCCGGTCAATGCGCTTGATTCGGCCTTTCGTAAGGTTTTAATTAAAAACTTCCCCCAACTCGAGGGGGTGCATCTGGCCGATTTTAGGGTGCGAATCATTCCACCCCCCAAAAACAGCCAAGGCACCGATGCCAAAACACTGGTTTCTATTGATTCGGTATGTGGGGCCGACCAATGGACCACCGTTGGCCTGTCAGAAAATATTATCGATGCCGCCATGTTGGCCCTGCATGATGCGTATCAATACCGCTTGATGGTGTTGGATAGGGCAACCCATACCAATTAATAAATGACAATTTCTGCTTCCAATGCAATGGCAAATTTTTGCCAAACACGTTGTTGGGCGGTGGTAACCAATTGGGCAATGTCATTGGCGGTGGCATTGTTGATATTCATTATAAAATTGCAATGTTTTTCGTCAAATTGCGCCCCACCAATGGTAAAACCGCGCATACCAACTGCGTCCAATAATTGCCATGCCTTGTGCCCCGGGGGGTTTTTGAATGTTGACCCACCGGTTTTGCCCCGCATGGGTTGATTTTCGTATTTTTCGGCCTTTATACTGGCCATTTTGGCCTTTATATCGCTAATATTGCCGGTTTTGGCATAAAAATTTGCACCAATAACTATATAACCGGCCGGCAATTGGCTGGTGCGGTAGCCATAACCCATTTGGCCGGCCATGATATGGTGGGTTTCACCATGGCGGTCTAAACATTCAATTGAATGCAATATTTGGGCGGTTTCGCCCCCAAAACAACCGGCATTCATAACCACCGCCCCGCCAATTAGGCCGGGAATACCAATAAAAAATTCGGCACCGGCCATGCCATGTTGGGCGCAATATTGGGCCAGATAAATATCGGGTGTGGCGGCCCCAACCTGAATATATTGGTCATTATGGGTTATATGAAAAAAACCCTTGCCCAATTTTATAAAACATGCGTTAATATGGTTGGTATTGAATAGGCTGTTGGAACCGGCACCCAACGGGTAAATGGCCAATTCACGCGGGCAATGGCGTAAAAAATGCACCAAATCGGCTTGGTTGTTGGGGGTATACACCATTTCGGCCGTTCCACCACATTGAAACCAGCTATATTGTGCCATATTCACATTATGGTGTAATTGCCCATTTTGGGTTAATTGTGCCAGAATATCATTCATAAATATTATACTCAAAATACCCAATATATTTAAAATTAATACCTATTAATTTTAAATATATTGGCTGGATTTTAAGTATTCCGGGGGGTTTACAAGGGGGGTGAAATAGCGGTTGGCCATGAATCAATAAGGGGCACAGAGCGTATTTCACCCCCCTTTTCCTTAAATTGGTTTTTAATGGTAGCATTTTAAATCCTTTCGGTGATACCAGTATATGTAATATTGTTATGCATATATTGTCAAGCCATAAATATAGGGGTATTGATGGCACGAATATTGAATATAAACCATTGAAAAGTAGGGAATCATTTGTTAAATTACATAAAGGATGTTGTGTAAAAAAATATGAAATTATTGTTAAAATTATTTTTAATTTTGGGTGTGCCAATAATGGTTTGGGCACAGGCGATTTATATTGAAAATCCGTCAGATGGCTCGCGGGCGCAAAATCAGGCCGTTACACCCATTGATGCGGCCGAGGATTCCAAAGAAGTAATAAAAACCGATTATATTTTGCGATATACATTTACATTCAACCGCGAGGTTGGGGCGGCATTATTCCGCCGTGGCGAATATGTGTGGATGGTGTTTGATGAAAAAATTGAATTTGATTTAAGCACCGTGCGTCGCAATTCCTTACCATATGTTAAGGAGGTGGAACAATTAAGTTCCTCATCGGGTTCGGTATTGGTATTTCGTATTTCCAATCAATATACTTTTGCGCTGGTTAAGGAGGGGTTGAAATGGCGGTTGGGTTTTTATGTTGAACCCAAAAAACGCAAGGAAAATATGGAATTATTTGCGGTGCAATCGGTGGGTTTGGGCAAAACATTACAGGTCAGGGACGGCAACGCATCAGACGTGATTGGGGTATTGGATAAATTATCGGGCGGGTTAATATTAATAGGCACCACGCGTGGCGAGGGTTTTGGGCACCCGTCAATCCGGCAGTATCAGGGTTTTGTTTATTTGGAGACTTATCAGGGTTTGGCCATTGAATCATTCACTAACGATATTGAATTATTGCAACAGGCCGGGGTGTTTTTGTTGCATTCTTCGTCTAACCAATATGAATTGCCAATCAATATTGCCAACCGGGTTGCCCCAACCAATTTGGCCGGTGGGCAAACATTATATTCATCGCGTTTATTGTTTAATTGGACCGAATGGGGCGAGGCCAATACGGTGCCATTTCGTGAAAGAATGCCATTATTTTTTAAAACAATTTATGAATCACCGCGGGAATCGGTTAATGATGCGCGTTTGAATATGGCCAAATATTATTTGGCAAACCGGCTGGGGAACGAGGCATTGGGCGTGTTGGACACCATATTTAAATCAGCCCCATTAAACAAGGAAATTCCGGAAATTAAGGCATTATATGGAGTTGCTTTATTTCAATCGGCCAAGTATCAATCAGCGTTAGAGGTATTTAAGGATCCGGCCATTTCCAATTTTGCCGAAATAGCATTATGGGAGGGGGCGGCTTTGGCCAAATTATCCAAATGGAAGGATGCCGAGGATAAGTTTCAGGTGAGCGATAGAATTTTGACCTCTTACCCCAGTAAATTAAAGGGGTATTTGGGGTTAATTCGTTTGGAATCGGCTATTGAACAACAGCAAAAGGATTTGGTGGAGGGGTGGTTATACGAATTAAAAACCAATGTTTATAGTTCATATAACGAATTTGACAGGGCGCGATTAAATTTTCTGGACGCATTATACACCATCAGGTTGAACAGCGAGAAAGAAAAAGCAGTTAAAATGTTTGATAATTTGCGTATTACCCGCAACCGCTATATTAATGCCCGTTCAAGGTTTGAAGCCACCTTAATTTTACAGGATTTGGGTAAAATGTCTGTTGTGCAGGCAATTAAGGAATTAAGTTCGGTGCGTTATGGGTGGCGCGGTGATGCGTTTGAATCGTTAATGGTTATTGAATTGGCCAAATTATATTTTAAATCACGCGATTACAAAGAGGGGTTTTTGGCATTGCGTTCCGGTATTGCATCGTCCAACAACCGCACCCAAATTGCGGTTATGAGCACGATAATGGAAGATAATTTCAAAAAATTGTTTTTTGAAGGCGAGGCAAACCAATTGGCCCCATTAAAGGCATTGTCATTATATGACCAGTTTAGGGAATTGACCCCGGCCGGGGAGATAGGCGATTATATTATTGAATCGTTGGCTTATCGTTTGTTATCTATTGACTTGGTTGAACGGGCGGCCGAATTGTTGGATTATCAGGTGAAATACCGCCTTGATGGGCAGGAAAGGTCGCGCGTGGGCACAAAATTGGCCGTGGTATATTTAATTAATAAAAACCCTGAACAGGCCATAAAAACCATAGAGGATACACGGTTCCCCGGGTTGGCCAACGAATTATTATCGGAACGCCGGCGCATTTTGGCCAAGGCATTCATAGATAGGGAAAATTTTGAACAAGCCCAAAGATTACTGGTGGGCGATGTAACCGAGGAAGCTGATTTGTTAAGGTTAGAGGACGCATGGCACCGCAAGGATTGGTATAAAGTAGCCGATGTATTACGTAGGCAAGTCAACCGCCCAGCGGGTATTTCTATTAAATCAGGTGGCACGAACGAGAAAGACAAAGCCGATGAAACCCAAGCCAGATTGGTGTTTAATTTGGCGGTGGCCTTGAAATTAATTGATGATTATCAGGGGTTAGAAAATTTGCGCGACCGCTTCCACGAGGAATTGCAAACCAGTTTCTATGGCCGTTTGTTTGACACTTTGACCAGTTCCAGCACCAATGACACCGATTTGGCGGGGTCATCGTCAATTATTCAACAAATTACCGGTGAGGAGTTTCGTTTATTTTTGGACAGATACCGATACAGAATGTTAACCCCCAGCGATAAATTTTTGGGCCTGCCGAATCGCGCGCTTATAGCCAAGCAGTTGGACGGGCAAAAACCCAAAACAGAGGAAGAAGTTAATGTTGAAAATTACAAGGTCAATTGATTGAAAATCAAACATATACGGCCCAGTGGGTGGGTTTAAATACAAGTTTCCAGATGCAGTAATTACTTGATAATGACTGAAATTATGGTGTTTTTAACCGTGAATTTATTTTTTATTCACATCAGCCCATGTCGCTTCAAGGCATTTGCGCATGGTGGCAAATAACCGGTCCAATTCGTCCTTGGTTATTACCAATGGTGGGCAAAATAACATGGTATCACGCGTGGCGCGCATAATGGCGTTATTTTTGAAAAAATAATCACGGCATATCATACCGGTTGTCCCCTCGTTGGCAAAACGGGTGCGGGTTTTCTTATCCTTTACCAATTCTATGGCCCCAATTAAGCCCACACAACGGGTTTCACCCACTATCGGTAAATCCTCTAATTCCTTAAATTTTTGTTGGGCATATTGTGATAATTCGTTACAACGGCTGACCAATTTTTCGCGTTCCAAAATTTCTATATTTCGCAAACCCACGGCTGTGGCCACAGGGTGGCCCGAATATGTATAGCCATGGTGGAATTCGCCCCCCTCAACCATTGCCACCTGTGCCACCTTGTGGTTAATTGCCACTGCCGATAGCGGAATATATCCCGATGTGATGCCCTTGGCCATGGTAACAATATCGGGGGTAAAGCCCATGGTTTGAAAGCCAAACCAATTACCGGTTCTGCCAAAACCGCAAATTACCTCGTCTGAAACCAATAAAATATCGTATTTTTTGCAAATACGTTGAATTTCGGGCCAATATGTTTTGGGCGGAACAATCACCCCACCGGCACCCTGAATTGGTTCACCAATAAATGCGGCGACATTATCGGGCCCACATTCCAGAATTTTTTCCTCTAACTCACGCGCACGTTGCAGGCCGAATTCGTCCTCACTCATACCCACCGGTGCCTCACCATAATAATAAGGTTGGTTAATATGCACAATGCCGGGCACCATCATTTTGGTTTGTTCGTGCATGTAACCCATACCACCCAAGCTACTACCGGCTATGGTGGAGCCATGATAGCCATTTTTGCGCGAAATAATAATATTGCGATATGGTTTGTTTTTTACCTGCCAATAACGGCGGACAATTTTTATTACCGTGTCGTTAGATTCGGAACCCGATGAACCATAAAATATCCGTTGAAAGTCGTTCCCCAATATTTGGCATAATTTGGCCGATAATTCAATTACCGGTGGGTGGGTGGTTTTGAAAAACGTATTGTAAAAACATAATTGTTTAATTTGTTCGGCCGCTACATCGGCCAATTCATCGCGCCCATACCCCACCGCGGTGGTCCATAAACCGGCCATGCCGTCTATAATTTCATTGCCGTCAATATCGGTTATTATACTGCCCTTGGCACTGACCATAATACGTGCCCCGCCAAATTCGTCCAGCCCGGGGTGGTCGGTAAATGGGTGCAAATGGTGGGCACTATCCAGCCGTTTTAATTCGTTTTTATTATAATTTTTACGCATATTATCTCCTGTGATTAGGGGGTAATTATAGCAAATAAAGCGTGACATTCAAGTTTAAAGCATTTTGCAGTGCAATAATTTACGCAATATTAGTCAAATCACCAGTTTTGATAATCTTAGCAAATTCGCCATTAAGATTATTTAATGACATTTCATGTATAGCTTGTGCCTTAATTAACTGGCCATCGTATCCTTGCATATCCATTGCCCAACACGCATCTTCAATTAATATTGCATTATAACCTAAATTGCCGGCCATTCTGGTTGTTGTTTCAACGCAATGATTGGTTGTTGCACCCAATATATAAAGATTTTTATAATGATTCTGGGTTAAATATTCGTGCAAATTCGTACCGATAAATGCGCTATTTACATTTTTTACAATAACCATTTCATTATTGATAGGCTGAGTTTCTTTCATTGGTGGAAAGCCTGATAATTCCGGTCTAAATAAAGAATTTTGTTCTGTTGAAGCATGATGAATATGTATTATTTTCAAATTATTTTTTCTAAAAAATGCCAAAACTTTTTCAATATTCGCAACAGCATTGGGGTTATTACGCCCGCGCCCCATGGCAATTTGTTGGTTAAATGCCTCTTGCACATCTATAACCAATAGAACATCATTATTATTCATTTTTTCTCCTAAGTTGAATATGAATAATATAGCTATATACCATTAAATAGTCAAAATAAAAAATGTTGCAATGGTATTTGGTTGGGTTATAATAAATTATGCTTAAAATAACCATTATCGCGGTTAAGGGGAGCGCACCATGCAATGTGGGGGCGCAAATGTTGTATGACGGGCGCGCATTTTTGGGGACTATTGGTGGGGGGCAGGCAGAATTATGGGCCATGCGCGATGGTTTACAATTTTTGCACCAACAAATACCTAACCCAAATGCATTATTAACACAAAATGCCAAGACGATTGAGGCGGTAATACATAGTATAACCCAAAAAACCATACAACGCGACTATATTTTGGGGGGCGATGGAAAACAATGTTGTGGCGGGCGAATATGGGTTGAATTTGCGATAATGCACCCCAAAATGGCCATGAAATACCACCATGAATCGCTCATGCGCCCACAGAGAATTTTAATTATTGGGGCCGGCCATGTTGGGCGGGAATTGGCCAAATTATGTATTAACGGCCATTGGGGTTTTGATTGGGTGGACGAACGGCCATTATACCGCCAACAGGCCCAAAATATAATACCGCAAAAACCCAAATATATTGCCAAATATTATAATATTTTGGCCCAATTGCCAACCCAAACCCCCAAAAAATACGATTATGCGATGATAATGGCCCATAATCACGAATTGGATAGCCAATATTGCGCCCAATTGATGCAAAATGGCATGGTTAGCCATAAAATTTTGATGTTGGGTTCATTGGCAAAATCCCAAAAAATCAGCTTTACTTTACGGCAAACATTGGGTAATGTTTGGGACCAGATGGGGCATTTGTATGAATGCCCCATTGGCAGTATTAACCATGGCGATAAAAGCCCGTTTGCAGTGGCAATTGCGGTTTTGCACCGCCTAATTATTTTAATAAACGAGGATAAAAATGCAGAATGATTATACCAAATACCCACGCGATTTATGGGGTTACCAACAACAAAAACCGGCAGTTGTATGGCCGGGCCGGGCCCGCGTGGCCATTCAATTTGTTTTGAATTACGAGGAAGGGGGCGAAAATTGCCTTCTCCATGGTGATAAAACGTCCGAAGCCTTTTTGTCGGAAATAATTGGGGCCGATAAACGCGAGACCCGCCATATGAGTATGGAATCGATATATGAATATGGCTCGCGGGCTGGGGTTTGGCGGTTGTTGGATTTATTCCGTTCGCATAAGGCCCCATTAACCATTTTTGCGGTGGCCAAGGCCATGGAAAAACACCCGGCAGTGATAGAACAATGCTTAAAGGACGGGCATGAAATTTGTTCGCATGGGTTAAAATGGATTGATTACCAATATTTTGACAAAAATAGCGAACGCGAACATATGCAGGAAGCGATAGAAATTCACAAAAAAGTGACCGGTGAACGCCCATTGGGTTGGTATACCGGCCGCACCGGCCCCTATACGCGTGAATTGGTGGCCGAGGATGGCGGTTTTGTTTATGATGCCGATGATTATAGCGATGACCTGCCATTTTGGTCTAAAATTATACAAAAACCCCATCTGGTGGTGCCCTATACATTGGATACTAATGATATGCGTTTTGCCACGGCACAGGGTTTTCATACTGGTGAACAATTTTTTCAATATTGCAAGGATGCCTTTGATTGCTTGTATGACGAGGGACAAACCAGCCCCAAAATGCTATCTATTGGCCTGCATTGCCGGTTAATTGGCCGGCCTGGGCGGTTTATGGGTTTGAAACGATTCCTTGAATATGTGCAAAAACATGACCGCGTGTGGATAACCCGCAGGATTGATATTGCCAATCATTGGCGCACGAATCACCCCTACATGGTATAATTTGTTAAACGAAAATCAATTTATACTGGGCATTGAATCATCGTGCGATGATACATCGGTGGCGGTGATTGATATGCACGGCCAAGTTTGCGCCATGGTCACCTATTCGCAAATTATGGAACACCAAAAATACCGCGGTGTGGTGCCCGAAATTGCCGCCCGCGCCCACAGCCAAACCATTATTGCGGTTATTGACAAGGCGATAGAGGATTCAGGTTTCACCCATAAACAATGTGTGGCCGTTTCGGCCACCGCCGGCCCGGGGTTAATTGGCGGGGTGATTGTTGGCACCATGGTGGCACGGGCATTGGCGGTGGGGTGGGGGGTGCCCTATATTGCGGTTAATCATTTAGAGGCCCACGCGCTTTCGCCCAAAATAACCAATGAAATATCATTTCCATATTTGTTATTATTGGTATCGGGCGGGCATTGCCAAACATTGGTGGTAAAGGGGTTGGGGCAATATGAATTGATTGGCCAAACCATAGACGATTCAGCCGGTGAAGCATTTGACAAATGCGCCAAAATATTGGGTTTGGGTTACCCCGGCGGGCCATTGATTGAACAATATGCCAAACGGGCAGTCAAATGCGATTATATTTTACCCATACCCATGGCCAATAATGATTCGCCCAATTTTTCATTTTCGGGTTTAAAATCGGCCCTTAACCGCATTATTAATGGTAAACAATTACCGGAAGCCGAGATTGCCGAATGGGCTTTTGCGGTGCAATATGCGGTTAATCAGGCATTATGCAATAAAACCGCCATGGCCATGCATTATTTTGCCCAAACATACCCCAGCATAAACCCCAAAATATGCGCATTGGCCGGTGGGGTGGCCGCTAATGGGCATTTGCGTGGGCAAATGGAACAATTATCGGCCCAATATCAATTTACCATGGTGCAAACCGATATGCGTTATTGCACCGATAACGGGGCCATGGTGGCCAATGTTGGTTGGTTGCAATATTTGTCAGGGCAATTTTCGGCTTTAAGCCACCCCATATACCCGCAATGGCCGTTGGCCATTTAAAAGGTATTTTTTAATTGGCGCAAATGGCCATATAACATAATTTCATTATGAATATTGCATAATTTTTGTAATGCCGGTTCATGGCACCGCATGAATGGGTTGGTTTGCCGTTCCCAACCAATGGTGGTGGGTATGGTGGGTTGCCCCTGTGCGCGTAGGGCGGTAAAATGGGCGATTCGTTCGGTGATTTTCGGGTTATTCTCGCCCAGATGTTCAACAAAACGGGCATTGTTTAATGTATATTCATGGGCACAATAAACCAAAGTGTCATCGGGTAGTTTTTGCAATAATGCCATGGATTCAACGCCCTGTTGCGGTGTGCCCTCGAATAAGCGGCCGCAACCCATGGCAAACAGGGCATCACCCACAAATACCGCCCCCAATTTTTTCGCATAATAACATACATGGCCCAATGTATGGCCGGGGGTAAATAGCACCTGAAATTCCAAACCACCCAGTGCAAATATTTGGTTGTGTTTGACTTGGTTGGTTAAACCGGTTATGCGATGGTCATACCCATATATTGGGCATTGATATTGATTGATAATGTCGGTATTTCCACCAACATGGTCGGCATGATGGTGCGTGTTTAATATGCCAATTATGGGGGTATTATTTTTTTTACAATAATCTGTAATTATGTTGCCATCGGGTGTATCAATAATAATGGCCTGCCGGTCATTGGTGATAATAATATAGGCGTAATTATCCTGCAATGCCGGTAATTGCACAATATGCATTATTTAACATCGGGGTTAATGGGGTGTTTGGCCGTGCCATTACGTATGGCCTTGATTAAATTAATGCGCGACAAGGCCAATTTTTTAATATTATCGTTGGTGCCATAATCTAGCTCAAATGCCTTTTTGTAATAAATAAGGGCCAAATTCAAATCTATAATTTGTTTCATTTCACCGCCAAAATATACATTGGCATAATGCAATGATGCAAGTGGGTAATTGCGTTTGCTGGCGGCCTCTAATAATAGCAAATATTTATCAACAAAAAATAACAAATATTTTTCCTGTATTTTGTCTATTGTTTTTTCAATCTTATATGCCTCTAAAAACAATAACCGGCCCATAATAAATTCCTTGGGTATCGGGGCTGGTATATTTTCCTTAATTGTTGCTTGATACTCTTGCAATGCCTCGGGTTGTTCTATATTTTTTTCATAAAAATTTATTATATCCTCAGCGGTCATGGTGTTTGAATTTTGTAATAAATAACCGGCCTGTAATGGGCTTACGGCCAAAATTAAAAATAATATAAAAATGCTAATTTTTCTCATTAACTGCCGTTCATGTTCTTGCTATCATCAATGAAATTTCATTAAAAATAGAAAATTCGCACAGGCGGTGGAACTATTTATACACTATTCATATTTGCCCTCAAAGTCAATGAAAATAGTTAACCCGATAAAATAATAAGTGAATTATTCCATGAAACCAAGCCTTTGTTCAATATGTGTCCAAATATTATGGGTTGAATAATATTGTTCAAAAAATTCCAAAGCATGTTGGGTAATTTTTTCGCGCCATGCATGGTTTTTAATAAAAAATTGGGTATATATACGCACATCATCGCGGCAATATACCGGTATATAATGAATATATGGAATATAAATATATTTTGTTGATTCGGTTCCTTCCTCTAATAACAGGCATTTGCTGGTAATGGCTTCGTATATGCGGGCGGTGCTGATGCAATAATATTCACCATTGGCATAAAAACGGCAACCGGTGTTGGATGTAATTTTGGAACGTTGGTAAAATTTCAAATATTCTTGGGTGGTGTTAACTTTATTATCAAACGACAATAATATTTTAATTGGCGGTTCAATATAATCCATTATTTTTTCAACAAATTGGTCCTTTTGGGCGTTCATTGTATCCATACCCAAACATAAAAAATTAATGTCCTTGGCTTGGTTTTCATGTAGGTAATTTGGCGGTTTTTTCCAAATGACCGGGAAATGAAGAAATTTATGGGCATATAATGGCAAATTTTCATCCGTATTATTATTATCGGCCGTATCGGTATATATAATATCCATTAATTCAAACCATTCTGCCGATATTGTGTAATAACTATTGTAATAATCAGTGATATTGCGCATCATTTTTACCCCAGTTTTATTTTTAATATGTTGCAATATAGATATAAAATTTGGGCTATGCATTTTTTTGGGGTGGGTTGCATAATCCAAATATAAAATATCAATTTTATATTTGCTAATCATTTCATGCAATTCATGCCCCTTAAATTGTTCCAAAAATTCATGAAATGGCATATTATCGCGGTTGCATTGTTCAAAAAACAGGCAATAATAATTATGCCCGCGGGCAATAGTGGCATCGGCCAAGTAAAATTCATGTGTATTTTCGTTATTGCGTAATTTGCGTGGCCCAAAAAATAATATATTCAGCGGTTTATTCAGGGGTTTGGGAACAAATAAACCCTGATATTTGGGTTTGGCAATTTTGCCGGCCAAATAATTTTGCCAATGTTGCTGTAATAATGCCTCTATCGCCTGTTCCTGAGCATCTGTAATGCTGGTTTCGGCCACGCCAAATGCCGAGGCTGTATTATTAATATAAGCGGTGCGGTCAGTAAAATAATTCACATATTTTGATAAATAAATGTTATATTGCCTGAAAATTGGTTCAATTATGTCAAATTGTTGTTTCGTTTCGGCCAATAAATTATAAAAATGGCGGGTGGGTTCGTGGTTTTGAATAACCAATTCATAATATTTTTTGGCATTTTGCGTATCACCCATTTGGCAATATATATGGGCGGCTTCCCATAAAATGCTATAAACTGGGAAATGGTCGTATAAACGCAAAAATTCGTTGCATATATTGGCCAATTCATGTTTTTGCAAACTGGTGCGGGCGGCACAATATAAAACAAAAAAATATACAAATGGGTTGCTTTTTCCTTCATCGCGTTGGTATAAATGGTAAAACTTGTATAACGCCTCATCAAACATTCGTTTTTTCATAAAACCAAAGCCCTCGTCAAACCCGGGCAATTCGCCTAAAGCCAGCGAAGTGGTGCGCAAATATGTATAATCGTCAATAAATTGGCGAAAGCCGGCAGTTTCAATTGTCATAAAGCAAATATATTGTTGTTTGTATTATTGTCAATTAAATAATTATTTGTTTAATTTGATAAAATAAGTATTTGAAATAAAATAACAATTACATTATTCGTGCCAATAACAAACCGGCCCAATCGCTAATCATTTTGTTTTAAGCTCTCCTTTTCTATTGATTTTAAGAGTATTTCAATTTTTTCAATATCGCTATTGTCTGGTTGTGGGTTTAGTTTAAATAAAGCATTTTTAATTTTTTTAATTTCATTATCAATATTTATATTTTTTAGTGACAATTTATTGTTAAATTTTACTTGTTTTAATATCAATTCAGAACGGAGTACAATCAAACCTACATCAGTTAATGTTTTAACGCCATCTTTCGCGGTATCCATTGGTTTTATACATTTTTGATATGTATCGCGATTAAATTCAGATTCTAATACCTTTGAACAAATTTCGTATATTATGCGAGATGAATTTTCATATTTATTAATTTTTCTAAAGTTTTCTGCTGAGTCATTCATAAATATTATTGCTTTTTCAACTTCGTCTATAAGGTAATCTTTAATTGATATATGAGCCTTTATCTGATTTGCAGTCGCCAATAGTTGATGATATATTTTTTTATCCATTCTTCCATTTTTATATAACTGGTCAAACTTTTTTTGATTGTTAAAAAAATAATCAATATGTAATGCAATTTCGTTAAGTAAAATTTCATCATTTTTAGCCGTTTGATTATATAATTTTTTAAACAATGCATCGGCTACATTGATATTGTGATTGAAAATCCCAACATCATATTTTATACTTTCTGAATTTTTTAATGCCATTTGATAATATTCTAAGGCAGAATCATATTCTTTTTTAGCTAATAGTTCCGTTCCCATTTTTTGCATGTTATCTATTTTTGTGAATGGGCTGGGTGTATTGTTAATAGCCTTATCAATAATCTCTTTATTAAAAGTACCGCTTGTCTTATAATTTTCTAATAATTGTAAAAAGGGTGGTTCGGTAGTATTTTTATTTCCAACATCAGTGTAAGGTTTATTTAAAGGGTTCTGATTTATATTATTTTGGTATAATATAAAAAAAGGAAAATAACCAGAAAATGCTATAATAGCACAGATAATTAATATCAACCACTTCCATGATAGGCGCAACTTATTTAAAATAATATTAAAACTCTCAAAATTAAAATTAAAATTAAAATTAAAAAGATTAAAATTCATGATTATTATCCATGTTTTGTAAACTAATATTAATGCCAAAAATTATAAGAAACCGATTCGCACAATCCGTCAACAAGTTTTTTAAAGTTTTCAAAATTAATTTTATATGCAAAGTTTATATGAATTTTTATTTAAATTATTATGGTTGTAAGGGTTAATTACACCCTTGCCATTAACAACGCATATCTTTTTGTTTTTGGGGCTTGGGTAAACCACCCCGCCCACTTCGTGGGCACCCCTCCATTGGAGGGGAAGGCCAGCATTTGTAAAATGCAATTAAGTGATTACAAGATTCAATTTAAAATTTATTTTGTAAGCACAATATTGCATTACAAGTTGCTATATCTGAATTTTTTAAGCACTTTTAAACGTTGCAAGTCGCTAACCTTCCCCTCCAATGGAGGGGTGATTGCGTAGCAATCGGGGTGGTTTACCACCGGCCTGTTTATAAAATAATTATGCGTTTTTAAAGATTATAAAAAATGAAATAAACAATATTATCATTTAAATCAACGTAATTGTTGTAATTTTTGCTGGCTGGGGTAATCAATCAAAAGATTTTGCATTTTTTCAAACACACTTGCATAGATACTTAAAATCTTTATTTTATAACAATCAATCTCTACACCCGTGCCAATAACAACCCGGCCCAATCGCCACTATCTATGCGGTGAATGGTTTCAAAACCATTTGCGCGGTAACGGCGGGTTATCAAATCGGCCTGTTGGCTTAACAGGCCCGATAATAGTAGGAAGTTTTGGCAATATTGCCGGCAAATGGGGGCCAATTGATGCAAAACCGGGTATAAAATATTGGCTATCACCACATCAAACGGGGCGTTTTTAATAATTAACGGGTGGTTAAAACCCTTGGCCACGCAATATATGGGTTTGGGTAAGTGGTTTTGCGCAAAATTGGTGCGGGCATTATCAATGGCGATGGGGTCATTATCGCCAATAACTATGCGGGCCTTTGGCCATTGGTGGCGGGCCACCATGCCCAAAATACCGGTGCCGGTGCCGCAATCAAAAACTGATTGAATGGGCAAAACCGCCAATTCGCCCAATAATTCCATACAAATTTGGGTGGTGGCGTGCCGGCCGGTGCCAAATGCGGTGCCGGCATTTATATTAAAGCGCACCGTATCGTGCGGGGTGGGGTGGTTATGGTTTTCGTGGCAAATGAAATATTGCCCCACCATAAATGGTTCAAAATCCATTTCATTTTGTTTTAAATAATCGGGGTTTGCGAATGGGGCCTCTTCATATTCAAGGTTTAATTCCTGTAATTTGGCGCGCCAAAATGCGGGTTGTTCGGAATATATTTGGCAGGTGTTGTCGTTTTTTTTATCGTCAACATCCAATGTAACCACGCCATATTCTGAAAATTGGCCCAAATATTCAAATATTTCGGGGTTGGGTTGTAATGTAAAAACCACCAACATTATGCCTGCACCCGTGAAATATCGGCACCCAATTTCATTAATTTTTTGTCCAAACCATCATAACCGCGGTCTAAATGATACAGGCGTGAAATGGTGGTTTCGCCCTGTGCCATTAAACCGGCAATTACCAATGACATAGATGCCCGCAGGTCAGTGGCCATAACCTGTGCCCCGGTTAAATGATCAACCGATTTAATAACCGCAGTGGGCCCATTAAGGGTGATATTCGCCCCCAGCCGTTGTAATTCGGGCACGTGCATAAAGCGGTTTTCAAAAATATTTTCCTGTATAACCGAAACCCCATTGGTTTTGCATAACATGGCCATTAATTGGGCCTGCAAGTCAGTGGGGAAGCCGGGGTATGGTTCGGTTTCCACCGCCACCGGCCGGATTAACATATTGCCCATAATGGAGAGTGAATCGTGGTTTTGTGCCACAATGGCCCCGCAGATGCGCAAAATTTCAATCAGTGCCCCCAAATTATCACCATTATCGTTGGTTAATTCCAACCGCCCACCGGTGGCGGCAGCGGCAATTAATAACGAGCCGGCCTCAATGCGGTCAGGTATAACTTGGTGGATTGCCCCGTCCAGATGGGGCACGCCCTCTATTTCCAATTGGCTGGTGCCAATGCCCTCTATTTTAGCACCCATGGCCAACAGGCATAATGCCAAATCGGTTACCTCGGGTTCGCGGGCGGCATTACGTATAATGGTTGGCCCATCGGCCAAAGTGGCGGCCATTAAAATATTTTCGGTGGCCCCAACCGATACCATATTAAACGAAATATCGGCCCCACGCAGGCCGTTTGGGGCACGGGCATGAATATAACCGCCATCAACCATTATTTCGGCCCCCATTTGTTCAAATGCCTTTAAATGCAAATCAACCGGCCGTGCCCCAATGGCGCAACCACCGGGCAGAGAAACCTTGCATTCACGAAAACGGGCCAATAACGGGCCCATTACCAAAACCGAAGCCCGCATTTTGCGCACCAAATCATATGGGGCCACCAAATTATTGATATTTTGCGCACATAAACGCAATGTATTATCGGCATCGGGGTGGTAATCAGATATATCCACCGCGACCCCGTGATTATTCAATAATTCGGCCAATGTTGCAATATCGGCCAATGATGGTATATTTTTCAACACCAACGGGGCATCGGTTAATAGGCAGGCTATCATCAGGGGCAGGGCGGCATTTTTAGAACCAGAAACCGCCACTTTGCCCCGCAATTTTTGCCCACCACGGATAATTAATTTGTCCATACCGCGGTGACGATACGGGTTTAATGTTAATAATATATCATCAGATAAAGCCATGGTAATGCCAATATTTTTTAAGCCTTTTAGCTCAAAACCCCCTTAAACACCGACATTTGTTCCAAACATTTGCCAGTGCCATTAACCACGCAAAATAATGCATTTTCGGCCACAAATACCGGCAGGCCGGTTTCAAACGAAATAACCCTATCTAAGTTATTTAATAATGCCCCACCACCGGTTAAGGCAATGCCAATATCCACCAAGTCGGCCGATAATTCGGGTGCGGTAGATTCAAGCGCATGGCGCACCGCATCAACAATAGAAGTAACCGGTTCCATTAAGGCTTCCTCTATCATAGATTCGTTAATTTCCACTTCGCGTGGGACACCATTTATCAAATCGCGTCCCTTGACTATCATGGTTTTTACTGGTTGCGATTTATCAACCTTGGCCGTGCCAATGGTTTTTTTAATATTTTCGGCCGTTGTTTCGCCTATCAACATATTACATTTGCGCCGTATATAGGTAATAATCGCCTCGTCCATTTTGTCACCACCCACCTTGACCGAACGGGCATAGACAATGCCACCCAGCGAAATCACCGCCACCTCGGTTGTGCCACCGCCAATATCCACCACCATACTGCCCGAGGGTTCGGTAACCGGCAAATTGGCCCCAATGGCGGCGGCCATTGGTTCCTCAATCATATATACCTTGCGTGCCCCGGCCGATTCAACCGATTCCAAAATGGCCCGCCGTTCCACCGCGGTGGCACCCGATGGCACACATACCACCACAATTGGGGGTATGAACGAATTTTTTTTATTGACCGATTTTATAAAATATTTAATCATTTCCTCGGCCACTTCAAAATCGGCTATCACCCCGTCCTTCATGGGGCGAATGGCCCGTATATTGCCCGGGGTTTTGCCCAACATTTTTTTTGCCTCTATACCCACGGCCTGCACCACGCGTTTACCGCGTATTTCCTGTAACGCCACCACCGATGGTTCGTTTAACACAATACCAACCCCGCTCTGATACACCAGAGTATTAGCCGTTCCCAAATCTATCGCCAAATCGGCCGACAGAAAACCCATTAATTTATCCAAATTGAACATTTTATACACACTTTTTTTGATTCTTGTTTATGCCAAATTGTGTTTGACAATAGCGCATTATTCTTATTAACCAAATTAATTTATTTTTCAATATTTTTCATTGGTTGGTTATAAATTTTTTATTTTAAACATTCTCCCCGCCTTCATCATTATATGCCGGTGCCGGTGCTGGTGGTGGGGGTGCCGGTTTATTGGCGGTGGGTTGGGCCTTTACCGGTTGGGTATTGGCTGGTTCGGCCGTTTGGGCATTGTTATTGTTATTGGCGTTTTGATTATTATTGGCAATAACCCCATTATTCAGGGCCATGGCGCGGTTGGCACCACCGCGAAATTGCCGAATAATTTCCAGCTCGTCATTGGAAAATTGTTGGTGTGAAAATAATTGCCCCATGGTTGAAAAATTGGCGGTGCTTAATTCGTCTAGCTTGATGCGGTTTACGCGCACGGCCTGGGCCACACAGGCGGCTATCAGGTCAAATTTTTTCACCGCACCGCTTATTTTCATGCTTATACCCATGGAATCCTTGATATAAAGGGTGAATTGTTTGGCGGCATAACGCAATTTTACTTCCCTGACCCCGGCCCAAGGAATATATTTACCGGCCCCCAAATCGCGCAATTCTATGCCACCCTTTTTGATTATATATTTATGAGTGCATTCTTGAATCTTGGCACCCAAAAAGCCGGCAAAAACAAAACCCATGGCGATGACCAAAGTTTTGCTGTATGTATCGTCAAATAACAAAAAATAACCGGCAATAACAATTAATAAACCCAATAATAAACCAATAATTTGTGGAATAATTTTGCCGGTGTTCGGGGTGCATAATATATCTTCGTCAAATTTTTTACCCTTATATTCATTTAAATCCTTGGGGGTTTTGTCCAACAGGTCTATACCGGCCGGGTCGGGCAGAATAATAGTATCCACAATACGTGGTTCGGGTTTTATTTGCCTACGTTCAAAAAAATCTAAAAATTTCTTGGTTAACGGGTCCTCGGCCACAAATTCTTCCAATTTGCTGTCATTTAGGTTATTGCCCGCCATATTGGGGGTTGAATTTGGTATGTTGGTTCCGGTCATACATATATGGTGGTATGATTCGTTATGTTTTTCAATGGTTATTTATTAAGTTATTATAAAACTTGCTTAATTGTTCGGCAAATATGGTGGTGGTAAAATTTTGCTTGACCCGTTGGTGGGCCAATGCCCCCATATTTTTTTGGCTTTCGCGGGGCATGGCCATAAATTCCAATATTTTTTGGGCCAGATGTTCAATATTATTGGCATGAAATAACAGGCCGGTTTGGCCATCGTTAATTATTTCGGGGCTGGGGCCCCAATCATCATCGGGGAAGGTGGGGGCAATTACCGGCACGCCCGATGCCCCGGCCTCTATTTGGGTTAAACCAAATCCTTCGGGTTGGGTGGAACAACTTAATACGCAATCGCTCAATTTATACAAACCGCTTAAATCATCAATAAATGGGTAAAAACTTAACGAAACACAACCAACTTCCTGTGCCAATTGGGTTAATTCGGCAATTTTGCTGCCCATATCACCCACGCCCACCATGGCAAAATGGTAATGGCTTAAATCGCATTGCGGGTGGTTTTGCGCAATGTAACCAATGGCACGTATTAATAATTCATGCCCCTTGGTATGGCCCAAACGGCCCACCATAATAAATAATTTTTGGTTTATGGGGTCATAATATGGCAATTGTTTGAATATCAATTCCTTGCGGGCCACGGCCAATGGTTCGTTATTAAATTGGTTCATATTGACCGCATTATATAATACCGCAATTTTTTCGGCCGGAATATGGTAAATTTTTTGAATATGGCGGTTTAAAAATTGGCTGATGGTAATTATTTTATCGGCACGGGTCATTACGGCCGAATAATGCAATTTTAAGCCATCATGGCCGTATACCGCCTGAAACGAGGTAATAAAATGGCATTGCACCCATTTTTTGGCCAATAAACATGACCAAGCCGGTGCCCGCGAAAGGGCATGTAATATGGGCACAGCCCCCATTTTACGGCAAATATTGGCAATTTTTATGGCATTGATAAACATAACAAATGGGTTTTTGCTGTGCACCGGCAGGCGTATATGCTGGGTTGATTTGGGGAATTTTGATTCCATGCGCCCACCATTGGAAATAACAATGGTTTGCCAACCATTTTCGGCCAAAAAATGGCACGAATCTAAGAGTATTTTTTCAACCCCACCCACATTAATATGCGGTATTACGTAGATAACAGGTGTTTTATTGGTCATGCTGGGTTTTATTTAAATATTCGGTAAATGTAATCGCATTTTTGTCTTTTTCTGATAAAATGGGTTGCCCGGCCAATGGCCATGCAATATTAATATCTGTATCATTATATAAAACCGCAGATTCCGATTGGGGCTTATATTCATCGTCAACTTTGTAACATAATTCGGCCCCATCGGTTAAAGTATAAAAACCATGCAAAAACCCGTGCGGTATGTATAATTGCCGTTTATTTTCGGCCGATAGTTCATAACCCACCCATTGACCGCGGGTTGGCGAATCGGGGCGGGCATCAACTGCCACATCAAATAACCGCCCATGCAGGCAACGCACCAATTTGGCCAATTTTGTTTGAATATGCAGGCCCCGTAACACCCCAATCGCTGACTTTGAATGGCATTCACGCCATAAACGCACATTATGGCCCAAAAATTGATTTAATTTGCCCTCGTCAAACGAATCCATAAAAAATCCGCGTTCGTCCCCAAAAACCTTGGGTTCTATTAATATAATATCGTGTATTTTGGTGCGGATAAATTGCATAATATTAATCCTTATAAAAGCAAACAGCTTGCAAGGCAAGCTGTTTTTTTAATTAAAAATTAAGTTTGTTTCAATATTGTTTAAAAAATTGAAACAAACTAACAATTATTAATTTAAGCGCGGGCACCTGACTTCCCCAATCCAATTTTCTTGGCAAAGGCCGAACGGCGGGCGGCATAATTGGGGGCAACCATCGGGTAATCAGACGGCAGGCCCCATTTTGCACGATATTCCTCGGGCGACATATGGAAATTTGTGCGCAGGTGGCGTTTCAACATTTTCAATTTCTTGCCGTCCTCCAAACAAATAATATAATCGGGTTGCACCGTTTTTTTAATGGGTATTTGGCCCGATTGCGTATTGGCGTTGGGTTCAACCACACTTAATTCCTCTAAACATTTATAGACAGAATCGATAAGGTCGGGCACCTTGCCGGTTTCAACCGAATTATTGCTTAAATAAGCGGTAATAACTTTGGTGGTCATATCCAACAGGCTGGCCTTGTCCATATTTTCCAGCCCCTGAATATTATTCATAATAGAGGTGCTGGGTTTTTCCTCCACCACCAAATTTTGAAATAACCCGTCATTTGGCGATAATTTTCGGCCAAGCGGATTTTTTGATACTGGTTTAGTATCTGACATTTGTTTGTTCATCATGGTTAGCTCCTTATGTTCATGGGTTGTCTCCCATATATTTATAGTTAAAATATCTAATACCATATAATAAATCATAATGCAATACAAATAATGCAAAAACTAAAAATTTTTTATTACAAGTAAATTAGATAATAGTTGGTGGTTTATTACAATAAAGCCGGTAAAGCATATATAATTATATACACTCAAAATACCTGATATAATTAAAATTAATAGCTATTTATTGAATAAATTTTCTGCTTGTTTTTCAGTTGAAAGGGCGTAGCCATGCACAATTGGTTATATACTGGGAACACTAAATAAGTTAAAAAATGATACCATTACAAACCTATTAAGTAAAAGGGGCTACAATGCGTATTTCACCTCCCTTTTCTTTAAATTGGTTTTTAATGGTAGCATTTTTAAATCCATTCGGTGATATCAGCATATCCATAAAAAAAATTTACAACCAAATAATACCTACTTTACAAACAAATAATAATGCGATAATATGGGTTTAACAAGAGGTAAAAAATGTTAAAAAATTCACCACGCGACAATGACATAGCGCATGTTTTGCACCCGTATACTGACTTAACCGCCCATGAAACCAAGGGCCCATTGATAATTACATCGGGGCAGGGGGTTTGGGTCAAGGACGATTCAGGCAAGGAATATTTGGAGGGGTTGGCCGGCCTGTGGTGCACATCGCTGGGGTATGGCGAGGAACGATTGGCCAAGGCGGCATATAACCAGATGATGCAATTGGGTTATTCGCATATTTTTGCCCATAAATCGCACCCGAATGTAATTGAATTGGCTACAAAATTAATCAATATGGCCCCACAGGGGTTGGATTCACCGATGCAAAAGGTGTTTTTTGCCAATTCAGGCTCCGAGGCCGTGGATACCGCGATAAAAATAGTCTATTTTTACCATAATGCCATTGGCAAGCGCACAAAAAAATTGATTTTGTCGCGCCATAATGGTTACCATGGGGTTACCGTGGCTGGGGCTTCCTTAACCGGCCTGCCAACATTGCACAAGGATTTTGATTTGCCAATAATACCGGTGCACCATTTAACCAGCCCGCATTTTTACCGCAATGGGCAGGAAAATGAGAGCGAGGAACAATTTACCGACCGCCTGATTAAAGAGGTAGAGGAAACCATAGCAAAAATTGGGGCCGATAATATTGGGGCCATGATAGCCGAACCGATTCAAGGGGCCGGTGCGGTTATAATGCCCCCCAAGGGTTATTGGGCAAAATTGCAACCCATTTTGAAAAAACACGATATTTTATTGATAGCCGATGAGGTTATTTGTGGCTTTGGCCGCACCGGTGAATGCTGGGGTTCGCAATATTTTGGTATAAAGCCCGATATGATGACCATGGCCAAACAATTATCATCGGCCTATATACCTATTTCGGGCGTGATGATAAACCAAAAAATAAGCGAGGCCGTGGTGAAAAATGCCGGTGTTTTGGGCACTTTTGGCACGGGTTATACTTATTCAGGGCATCCGGTTTCGGCCGCGGTGGCGTTGGAAACATTAAAAATTTACGATGAACGCAAAATTTTTGACAATGTAAAAAAATTGGCCCCATTGGTGCAGGAAAATTTGAAAAAAATTGCCCAGCATCCATTGGTGGGTAATGTGCGCGGGGCTGGCTTAATTGGGGCGGTGGAATTGGTCAAGGACAAGAAAAATAAGGTGTTTTTTGAACCAAGCCAAAAGGTAGCCCCAAAATGTGCGAATATGGCCGAAAAACATGGCCTGATAATTCGCCCATTGCCTTACGATTCGGTGGCCTTTTGCCCACCATTGGTGATTAACGAAAAGGAATTGCAAATGCTGTTTCAACGCATTGGTAAGGCGTTGGACGATACAGCCAACGAAGTTTTGTAAACAACATAAATAAGGGGGGTGGGGTTATGGAACATTTCATTAAACAAGTGCAGGGGGCATTGCAGACCAACCAAGTGATTGATGTGGGGTTTGGTGATGCCAACCCCCAATGGGCCGATGTTTGGGCGATGCAAAAAACCATCACCAATGGCATAAAACAACCCAAATTGGGTTACAAAATTGGGGTGCATGGCACGCATGGGGCAATATGGGCCCCCATTTTTACGCATGAATCATATCCACCGGCCGGGGTTATGGGTTATGAATGCGAAATTGCCCTGAAATTGGGGGGCGATATGACACGCGGGCAAACGCAAGTTCCGGCCGGTTCACAATTTTTGGTGGGTATTGAAATTTTGGCCTGCCCATTGGTGGGTAAAACCAAGGATTTCAAGGCATTTTTGGCATCGGGCATGGGGCAATATTCCTATTTGGTGGGTGATAAAGTGGATTATAAAGAAAACCTAAGCCGGGCCGATAATAATATAACCATTTGGGAAAATGGGGTTGAAATATTTAATAATAAACACGAACACCCCGATGGCGACCCAATGGGGGTTTTATGGCGTTTTTTGCAAAACCCGCCCGAAAATTTTACTGCATTTCGCACCGGTGATATAGTAACTTTGGGTTCCATTTCTGGCTTAAAACCGATAAGCCCCAATATGATAATACGCGCCCACATACAGGATATAGGGGGCATAGAGATAAAGTTATGAGTGATATAATTAAGCGCATTAAGCAGGCCAGCACCGCCACATGGAGCACCATTTTACTAAAAAAGGGCCTGCGCAGTTGTTTTATAAACCATGCCATGCCAATGCGTGCCGATTACGGGGCCATTTGCGGGCCGGCCTTTACCATGCGCTTTGTGCCAATGCGTGAGGACAAGGCAACACCGGCATCATGGGGCAACCCCATTTCCACCCGCGCGGCGATTGAGGCGATGGACGAGGGAGTGATAGCCATTACCGGCACCAATGGGGCCGATAATTGCGGTTGTTTGGGCGATATTTTGGCATCACGCATGAAAATGCGCGGGGTTTCGGCCTTTATTACCGATGGTTTTGTGCGCGATATAGTGGGTATTGAACAGGTTGGCCTGCCGATATGGTCGCGTGGCAGTGTTGCCCCGTCTTCGGTGGCCGGTTTAACCTTTGTAGGTTGGCAGGAAGCGATAGGCGTGGGTGGTGTGGCGGTTTTCCCCGGTGATTACATTTTGGCCGACCGCGATGGGGTGATGGTAATACCAATGGACATAGCCGATGAATGCGCCGATTTGGCATTGGAACAGGAAGCGCAAGAGGCCTGGATTCTGGGCGAGGTGCAACGTGGTATTCCACTCCCCGGCCTATACCCCATGAACGAAGAAACCAAAAAGCGGTATTTGGCGGGTAAGTGAGGGTTGGAAATTAGCCAATAATTTTGCAGTTATTGCTTTTGAATTTATTAATAAAATTATTCAATTCCTCAATTTTATCATTCAATGCCTTGGCCTTGTTTCCAATGGGCTTATTATTACTATCGTCCTCGGCCAATAATTTTATATCTATTAAATATTTTGAAAATTCATTTACCATATTTGGGTAGATAAGCTTTATTTGATTTTCAATATTTCTCAAATTGGTATAATAATTTAACAAAATTAAGATTTTATAGTTATTTTTGTCATTATTTTCAGCCTGTTCAAGCCAAATATTAACCGCTTCATCACGATATTGATTCAGACAAACTCTAAATTTATCCTTCCATTTTTCCAGCATGGATGTTTTGGGTTGGACATAAAACATGTAAAAACTATTAAAAATACTTAAAAATAATGCCAAATATGCCGCTATTGCTTCCCACGACATATTACGCACTCTTGCTTTGCTGGCTGGCAATGGCGTCATCAATGTATTTTTGAATTTCGTGCCCCATCAAATTGCTTAGGGGTTTTATTTCAATTTTTTTTATCGGGTCCGCCCCCAATTTCCTGATTAACCCACCAAATGCTTCCTCCAAAAACCCGGAATGAATTTCCCGTAAACAGGTTGTAAAATCCACCACTATTTTGTCATATTTATTTAAATTGGGTATCAAAAATGTTTCGCGAAATAATTCGCCACTGGTGTCCTCCGCCTCGGGGTGGGTGGGTTTGTAACGGCCAAATGGTAATTGGTCAAAATCATTGGCCACATCAATTGTTAGTATGTTCATTTTTTGTCTCCTGTAAATCAAATTGAATTTTAATCAATGTTCCATCAAATACTTCATTTGTGTGTATAATAACAGGTTTTTTATCCCTTTTCAAGGTTATTATATGGTTTTTGGTTTTGATTTCGGTGGTGCAATTTGCTGGGCAATTATCATAAATGCGTTTTAAACCCCGCCCGCGGTGCAATTGGCCGGTGCCACTTATTTTACCGCGTTCAAAAATTTGGCATAATATCTCCTCATCTTTTAATCCATCTATCCCAATCGCTTTACTCTGTTCGTCATTTAAGTTTTTTAAATGGTGTAATATGCCAAAGCCATTATCGGCAATATATATGTCAAATTTTTTATGTTCAATATAATCGGCTAAAATCCAATAATCTATTAGATATTGACCCTTGCTATATGCGTGTTGTTGCATATTTTCTAATACCTCTGACAATACAATATCAAAATAATCCAACTCAATTTTGGTCACTTTGTAATGTTGTATAATATCCTCTCTATAATAATTCATATCCTTGTATTTTATTAAAAAATCCTTTTTATATAAAAATTTATTCTGCCTTTTATGGCTAAATAAATCCTCAAAATTCACGATTAAAGTTGTATTTTTTTTAAATTTGTAAGTAAAATAAATGAAACAAATACTAAAAGTTAAAATATTACCTAAAAATATTATGTAAGCATTTAATGAAATTTCAAATGAGAATTCTAATGAATTATTAAAAATTATTAAAGGGAACAACATTAATATGAAAAATGAAAAAAAATATAATATTGCATTTAATCTAAATTCTTTTTCATATTTTTTATATTCCTTAGATTGTAATTTTATTTTTTTATTCAATAAAATTGAAATAATAATGGAACTTTCAGATAAATTTTTGAGTTTATTAAATATGTTATTATTATTCATAACCCACCCCCAATTGCTTTGTATTTGGAAAGCACCCACTGAACACTCTTTGCACCACTATTGCGGAAAGAATGCCAATATTGTTTAACGGCCAGTAATAATTTTGTGGTTTCCATATTGGAATAATAAAAGAATTCACATAAAAATCAATAAATTTGTTTTGGCAAAGTTCAGGGCATTTAATTGCTTATATGGAGATTACTTTCTTGCTACAATATTGGACATTGTTTTTTGCTCTATACTGGTATCTCCGAAAAGCATTAAAATTGTAGACATTGCAAACCAAAATTAATGAAAGGGGGGTGAAATACGCATCGTAGCCCCTTATTGATTCATGGCCAACTGCTATTTCACCATGGCCGCTTGTGCATGGCTTTGCCCCAAAAAATTAAAAGCGCAACAAAAAACATAAAATCATTTATGTTTTTATCAAATTTCAATAAATTGAAATTGGCATTTGAAAGTTTGAAAGGCAAGTTGGCTAGTGTGCCAATGCGTTCATAAATTTTTTTCTAACCGATTAGATAAGCCAAAATCAGGCTTTTAAAAGAATAAGGAGCGGTCTTGTTGCTTATCCTTATATATTGGTGCAATAAATTCCTCATACCCGTTATACATCAAAGTTGGGCGCGATTGGCCGGTGCCCAAAACCTTTTCATTGGCCTGTGACCACCGTGGGTGGGGGAATTTGGGGTTAACATTGGCATAAAAACCATATTCACTGCCCTGCACAACCTCCCAAAAGCTTTTTTTACGGTTGTTATTGATGGAAATTTTTTGAATGGATTTGATATTTTTAAACCCATATTTCCATGGCACAACCAACCTTAATGGGGCACCATTTTGGTTGGGCAGGGGTTTGTCGTAAGCACCCACGGCCAAAAAACACAAATCATGCATGGCCTCGGCCATTTCCAAATTTTCAATATACGGCCATGGATACCACGATTCTTGCAGGCCGGGCATAACATCCTTTTGTTCGGCCGTGAACATGGTTACAAATTTCATATTATTGGGCACCTCGGCCATGGTTAATAATTTGGCCATGCTGAAACCCACCCATGGCACGGTCATGGCCCATGCCTCAACGCATCTAAACCTATATGTGCGGGTTTCAAGGCCTATTTTTTTAATAATATCCTCTATGGCAAATGTTTTGGCCTTTTGCCCTTCTACCTCAATTTCTAACGTCCACGGGTGTGATTTTAATTTTTGGGCGGCGGCAGATATGGACTTATGCGAACCAAATTCGTAAAAATTATTATATGAACCAAAATCAGATTCTTTGGTTAATTCGGCTTTGGTCTGGGCCTTGGTATATATTGCGCTGGGTTTGCCCGGGTAAAATTGCTTGGTGGCATCAACCAATGGCTTGTTATCGGCCTGTGCATGGTATGGGGCAAACAAAGCCCCGGCGGCCAACCCCGCACCCAATTGGCGGCGGTTGATAAAAAAATTTTCATCGGTGGCTTGGTTTTCCGAAATATGCCATTTGGGTTTATTTAATAATAACATTTTTATATCCTTTGTCATAAGATATTGCAATTTACCCCATTTTACAAGTTTTTTATTGATAATTTATAATGTTGTGTTAAATTATTTTTGTATTTAACGGGGGTATTATGGATAATTTCATATTTAATTTTTTTCATTGGGTGGCAACCCCCAATTTGAACGCAACTTTACTGGTATTAGATATTTTATCCACTTTATTTGTATTTGTAATATTGGGCGTAACATTATTAATTGTCATTACATATTACCGCGACAAATTCCAAACCGAATCGGCATTAAAGGCCAATTTCCCATTATGGGTGCGGGCGCGTTATTGGTCAGAATCATTCGGCAAATTTGTGCGCGCATGGGTTTTATCGGGTGACAGAGAAGAATTGCCATTTAACCGCGCCCAACGCGCATGGGTGTATAAGGCGGCCAAGGGACTGTCTACATATCTTTCATTTGGTTCATCGCGCAAGATGGACACACCGGGCACCATTTTAATTGTACCATCGGCCTTCCCCATTTTGCCGGCCGAACGGGTGGCGGTGCCAGCCCCCATTATTGGGGTGGGTTGCCCGCAACCCTATCAACCCAGCAGTTTTTTCCATATTTCGGGTATGAGCTTTGGGGCCATTTCCAAAAATGCGGTATTGGCATTGTCCAAGGGGGCAAATTTGTCAAAATGTTGGTTAAATACGGGCGAGGGGGGATTGTCCGATTACCATTTACAGGGCGGTGGCGATATTGTTTTTCAAATTGGCACCGCCAATTTTGGTGTGCGTGACGCCAATGGCGATTTGGATTACGGCAAATTACAGGCGATTGCCCAAAACCCACAGGTGAAAATGATTGAAATAAAAATTTCACAGGGGGCCAAACCGGGGTTGGGCGGGGTCTTGCCACGCCATAAAATAACCCCTGAAATTGCCAAAGTGCGTGAAATACCAATGGATAAGGATTGCATTTCACCGGCACGGCATAAATCGGTCAAAAATTATGACGATTTATTAAATATGATAGAACGCGTGCGTGGGGTTTGCGCCAAACCGGTTGGTATTAAAATGGTTATGGGCGATGAATACTTTATCCGCGATTTATGCGTGGCCATATTAAACCGCGGGGTTGACATGGCCCCCGATTTTATATTTCTTGATTCAGGCGATGGTGGTTCGGGGGCGGCCCCACAATCATTAATGGATTTTGCCGGCCTGTATATACGCGAATCCCTACCCATTGCCAGCCTGACCCTTAATCACTTTGGCTTAAAGGACAGAATAAAATTGATAGCGGCTGGCAAATTAATAAACCCAGACGATGTGGCATACGCCATGGCATTGGGGGCAGATTTTGTGGTTTCGGCCCGTGGTTTTATGTTTGCATTGGGTTGTATACAGGCTATGGCCTGTGCCGAAAATAATTGCCCAACCGGTATAGCAACACAGGATTATAACCGCTACCGCGCCCTTAACCCCACCGACAAGGGGGTGCGGGTGCATAATTACCACCGCGCCCTGACCGATGAGGTGGAAAAAATAGCCATGGCCTGCGGGGTTTCATCACCATGGCAATTGAATGTGAATCATATTCGCATTGTTGCGGAATCGCTCCACACCGTGCCATTCAAAAAATGGTTTAGGGCTGATGAGTTTAAGGCAATGTTTTAATAGGGTTTGACGCTTAATAATTTTTGGCATAATTCAACCATATTACAAAATGGGGTTTCCCCCGCCATAGCCCTATGAATATGTTGGCTATGGCGTTCATAATTTTTGCGGGCCAAATCCTCTTTTTCCTTACCCATAATCTGTTCATACATATTGGGGGTATTTTTTTCATAATTCGGTAAATATTCCTTTTTTAATATCTTTATCACTTCATCGCGTTCATATAGGTGGTGAACTTCCATAAAATGCATAAGATACCAAATTTCAAAACATGGGTTGCTAACTATCGGGGTTATGGGTGGTTTATTATCGGCTTGATTATGGTCTATAATTTCCTGTATGGTGCTTTTATATGAAATATGCTCATCGCGGTCAAAAATACAGACAATATCGGTGAATTTATTGTATTTTTCTTGTTCTTTATTCAAAATGCCAAATTGGGTGCGGGCATAATCAAATATTTCCCTTGGGGTGGTATAGGGACATTTTAATATTTCATAATAATGAGTGGGAATTTTATGGTAATGACAGAAATTTTTAATAAAATTGGGTTCGGTTTTTGCCCCCTCGCAACTTATCAAAAATCGCGGTCTGTTTTGGTTGCCGGCATGGCGGTTAAATTTATTGGCCATGATTAATTAACCCCCTTTGTAACAACTCTGGCCAATCACCAAAGAATGGAATCGCCCCAAATTTGCCCTTTAAATACCCTTTTTGCCAATCCTCATCCTTGCGCGGGTTATAATCCGACAACGAATATAAATGGCTGGCCCCTTGATTATCCTTCTCGGTAAACCAAATTTGGTCTCGCCTAAATAACTCATTTTGCAATAAACCGGCATTATGGGTTGTAAAAATACATTGGGCATTTTTGGTGTTAATTTTGGGGTCATGGAACATCTCTATCACCCGTTGCACCAATAATGGGTGCAGGCTGGATTCCATTTCGTCATAAATTAAAATTCCACCTGTGTTGAGGATGTTATTAATTAAAATGCTTAATAATAAAAAGTTTTGAGTGCCGTCAGATTGCGCATCTAAAGGGAAGGCTATTGGATTGTCGTTTAAATTTGCATGATGTAAAAATTTAATAATTATTTCATTATCCGAATTTTGTTTTATATCAAAATCTTTAATACCCACATCGGCAAATTTCAATAAATACTTTATAAAATCTTTATTTTGTTGTTGCATGTAAAACCCGAATATATTTTTCATCATATTTTTTTGAATTTCTAACTTAGTAAGAATTACTTTTTCAATATTAATTAAAAATGGTTTTAGAATTTCACACCCATTGGCAACTGCTTTGGGTAAATATAGGGTATTGGGAATGGTAATTTTTTCCCAAATATCCAATAATTTTTGTTGTCCCCGTTTAAAATGTATCCCATATTCATATTTGTAATTAATGCCATCACCGGTGCGCCGATACCATAATTGGGGTTTAAAATTTTCATACACCATCATCGTTTCTTCACGTATGAAATTTTGGTTTAACTTTACTGAATAATCAAAAATTCTATCGTCTATTAAAAATTTTGCATTTATTTTTATATCTGAATTTAAGCTTGATTCGTCTAAAAGAAATGGAGAAACCTTTGGGATTGGTTGATTAACTTGAAATTTATGTGATTCATAAATTAGAAACATTAAAAAACCAATTGCGTTCAAAAAATTAGACTTCCCACTCGCATTCGCCCCATAAATAACCGCGGTTTTGTTCAAATATGGGTGCCGTTTATGGCCGGTGGCAATGGTGTTTGTTTCGCGGAGAGATTTATCGGAAGTGCATTCCATTGAAAAATTGGTTGGGTCGCGAAACGATTGGTAATTTGTAACCGTGAAATCTATAAGCATTATTTTTATCCTTTTGTAAATAATAAATAACATTTTTGTGAAAAAATGTCAATAATTAAATTTATTTTAAAAATATAAGCAAAATAATAAGTTATTGCAAGCAGGAACCCACAAATTTTTTCAAAATAAACTTGTTGCAAATTTGTATTTTAAGTATTTGCAAAATAATAATAATTTCTATATTTGTTATTATTTGGTTGGGGTGGGGTTGACATTTATTGAATATATGTTATTATTATAGATGTATAAGTGAAACTTATACCAATAAGTATAAAGCCGATATTGGTTTAACGGGAGCGAATTTTAGAAAATAACTGCCAACCCAATAAATGAATAATGGTTTTATCGCAAGATTCCTAGAATAAAGGAGCTAACCATGACAGGCATCACCTTAACATCTGCGTTTCGCAGTAACCTTATTGAATTAAATAAGGTCAGAAAAATTGAAGATTCAGAAAATAAAAAATTGGCCAATGGCAAATCGGTATCTGATGCTACTGATAATGCATTGATTTTTTTCAGGTCGCGCAATTTAACCGAACAAAGCCGCAATTTTTTAGAGGGGCGCGATAATTTAAAAAATGGCCTTAATGTTGCCAAAACAACTTTGGAAAGTTTGGCATCAATTGATAATTTGTTAAAACAGGTCAAGGGCATTACCCTGAGTGTTGTAAGCCAAAACGATGAACAACGCGCCCAGTCCAGTTCGGATTTGAAACTTATTATTAACCAAGCTACCCAAATTGCCCGAGATTCCGAAGTTTTGGGGGCAAATTTATTGTCTTCAACCAATAATTATGTGGTTTCCTTTGCCAGCAATAATGGTGGCGATATAACATTAAAGGCCCGCGATTTGGCAAGTGAATTTGGGTCATTTGCGTTCAGCAAAATTGGCTTTGCCGGGTTTAGCGCGGTTGGTAACGGGGCCAATTTGGGCAAAATATTAAATAATATTACCAATGTATTTGATTCGGCCATTAGCAGTATACGTTCATATTCCAACGAATTGGGAAGCAAGGCCGCCATTATTGACACCCGATTGCAATTTACCGACCGCTTTGTCAGCCGGCTTAACCAAGGAAATGATGATTTATTATTGAATGATAATAATGAATCTGCGGTCAATTTATTATCCGCCAAGGATAGAACCGGGCTTATTTTTGACAATTTTAATAAATTGCAAGAACAACAAAATGCCTATATTAACACCATTGCCCGTTTACGCCAAAATTTATTTAGGTAATATAGTGTGGTTTTTATATACTGGGAACACTAAATAATTTTAAAATTTAAACCATTACATACTTATTGAGTTAGTTAGAAGGGGGGTGAAATACGCATCGTAGCACGGCCCAACCGCTATTTCACCTATAACCAATTGTGCATGGCTTCGCCCTTTTTAATGAAAAACATGAATTTGTTCATGTTTTTATCCAATTTCAATAAATTGAAATTGGCATTAAAAAGCCCTA
>JACCDX010098434.1_pt1 | contig 40623 bp, 65 predicted proteins | sample 7449681 | NCBI WGS metagenome assembly JACCDX01 (sample SAMN15323450, study PRJNA562643) | freshwater metagenome | isolation source: river surface water | place: USA:Blue River Watershed | collected 2017-08-18
AAGAGCCCTTTTATTTTATTTCTTTGTAGTTTGATTTACAAAGTTATACATCTTTTCAGCAGCTTCGAGAACTTTTTCAATTCCTGGAAATTCTGGCATACCAACTTGTGTAACTAATTGGCCAGTCTTCTCATCGCGCTGTGCGCTCATTTCCCAGCCCTGGAATTTTACGTGATATTCTGACTGTACTAGATCTTTAGCCATACCTAAGATTTCTGTACGAATCTCATATCCGTTTTTATTAAATTTAACTTCTGGTAGTTTTGGTGTTTCAATTGACATAGTTTTCTCCTTTATGTGTGTATGTGTTAAGCCTGTGGTTTGCGAGCAGCGGCTTTTTCTGCTTTCTTTGGAAACCATACATTGGTAATAGAATCCGCGGAATACTTGGCAATGTCTACAGCATTGTGTGCCAACATCTTAGCAAATGCTGTTTGAGCATTGATATAATCGTGTGCAGCTTTGTTTAGGGTTTTATCTGTAATGACTTTATCAGTAAACCCTTTCTTAACACCTTGAAAAGTGTCAATAACATAGTCAGCTGTAATTTCTGGTTGTGTAAAGTATTGCATCCACATAATTTTCTCCTTGTGTGTGTGAATAGTATTATATATCTAAAAATAGTAAACTTCAACTACTTTTTTCTTCATTTAGACCTAATACTTTAAGATACTGTTCGGCTTGTCTTTGTCTGGCTTCTATGATCCATTGTACTAATGAACACATCATACCCACCCTCTCATTTGTTTATAAGTGAATTCTTGTACTAAGCGTTCAACATCTGCGGCGTTTTTAGGGTTACGTGCTTGAATATATTGATCCAGCTCGCTCTGATGGGAAAACGATTTGACTATTCGTTCAAAAAATGCTAACATTTGTGTCTCCTATGTGTAAATGTGTACTATATTTATGTGCAACACAACTGTAAAAAAGGTTAAATATACAAAAGGAACAGGCTATAATGAGAAAGAGCACACGAAGCATCCTACAAGAACTAAGCGATTTAGGAATAAGTCGAGATAAGGATCAGGTTATAGAAAGCAGAGGAAGCAACTTAATCGAAAGCGCGATTAATTTGCTCAGTTTAATTAGAGAACACTATGATCTAGAAACTGCTGCCGAACTAGAACGCAGATTCCTTAATGCTATTCGAACTAACGAGCCTGCCAAATTCAAGCGTGGTATTAAAAAGATACAAGAATCTAAAAATCAAAAATGAGATTCCAAGAGTTAGAAAGAATAGAAGATGTTGTTAAGCCCAGTAATCGTAGAGAGAAAAGGGTAAGACACTTTATCGAATGGACAAAGAAGAGATTAGGTCTTGCCGACGAACCAATTAATATTGTGTTCAGCTATGATAGAGAAGATGCCCAAGATCAGCACAGAACTGGACAATGGGATTATCAAAATAATCATATGGTAGTGTATGTAGGTAATCGCAATATGATAGATATACTACGTACTGTATGCCACGAGCTTGTACACGTTAAACAAGGACAAGTTGGAAAGATTCAACGTGCTACACGACACGGTCCAGGTAGTCCTTTGGAAGTAGAAGCTGATGCTAAAGCCGGGTACTTGATGAAGTTGTACGGAAAATTACATAGAGATATTTTTGAATGAGAGCAAACGAATTTTTAAAGGAAGCTGTTAAGCAGTTTCAAACTAATTTAATTTTACAAGAAGGTGGCAACATCCGGTTATCTACCGGTGACGAAGCCCAACAAATTAATTTAAAGGTAACAGATAGAAAAACAATGTTACCTGTACTTAATTCTTTGTTAAACAATATCAATAATTCTTATGCATCTACATTTAAATCTCCGTTATGGAGTCCAGAATTACTTCAAAGTAGAAAATTTCTAAGCGGATCTAGTGTACACTTTTTTAATCCAAAATTATCAGACGAAGAGTTTGTTAAAGTTAAACCTCTTATAGGCGATATAGATACACAAATTGACAAAAATAGTAAGGAACAAGTTGCCAGTTGGTTAGCTAACATTGTAGGTAAGTCAGTTGGTAATGCTAAGTTTTTAGGATTCGAGTCTGGCAATGAACAATACAGCTCTCTGTGGGAGTTATCTAATCCGCCAATTAAAGTACAAATAGATCTAGAGTTTGTAGATTACGATAAAGGTGAACCGACTGCTTGGAGTCAATTCAGCCATAGTAGCGACTGGCAAGATTTATCAGCTGGAATCAAAGGAGTATTTCACAAGTACCTTATGAGAGCATTTACTACGAATACTCTTAAAAAACGATATGTTCAAACAAAGACAGGAAAGATTCAAGCTAAACCAATCGTTAGTACTGATATAGCATTTGCTGTGGCTAGCGGTAAAGGCGGGGGTATGCGTCAAAAGTATGAACCAGCGTTGGATACACGTACTGGTCGTCCATTAGAAAAAGACGGCATTCCTGTTTATAAAGAAATTCCTGTTAGCGATAGTACATATGTAAATGATGTAGATCAAATGTTTGAAATGATATTCGGAAGAGCTCCTAAAGGTGATGATGCAAAAAAGCTCTGGAGTTTCACAGGCGGTGTAGAACTAGCAAACAAGTACTTAGATAACGATGCTAAAGAAAAATTAGCTAAAGGTTTTATTTTTACTTTATATGGCCCTAATGCGCAAGGACTCTATAGAAGTAATCCAGATCGCGACAGACAAGAAAAACAAATTGCTTTAGATTATATGATTAATGCTCTAGGACTTTCTGAAGAGATCAGCAGACAAGCAAGAGACGATGCAGAACATTATTATGCTAACTACAAAGTTTCAGAAAGCATAACAGAGAGTTCAGAAGATGTTATGGCAAGTCCTAGGCAAGGTATCGCTCATCTACAAAAAATGAACGATATAGAGTTTATTAATTTTGTGCGCAGTCTAAAGAACGAGCTCAAAGGAAAATTAAACAACGTACATATGCACTTAAAAATTGACGGATTGGGTGCAAGATTTGGTAAAGATAAAAATGGCCGTCCTTATTTCGAAAGCAGTCACAGTGGCCCGATATTTGTAGGGGGTATGTTTAGCAGACACGCTGAGAATAAAGGATTTACCGGAGAGAAGCTAGAACGTGCAAGACATTACGACAATATCTTTTATTCAATAACAGAAAGCAGTTTTGTAGAAAGACTGCCCAATGATACTAAAGTGTCTTGTGAAATTTTATATAATCCTATGGCTGAAGTAACAGATGTAGGTTTAAAATTTGTTAGTGTAGCATACGACAAAAAAGCTTTAGGAAGATTAATGAGCATAGTTCCATTTGAAGTTACAGTAGCTAGTACAGGGGAACTTCATCCAGAAAATGATAGAATTATTAAAATGCTTTATCAATCAAGTACAGATTCTGTAAAATTTATAGATAACAGTTTGACTCAAGATGGTGACATAGATGTAAATGCTATAATCGATCCAGTGTTAAGTCTTAATGAAAAATCTATAGCAATTTTGCAGAGCAGACTTAAAACTGATCGAGAAGAAAAGCAACAATTAAAGGCGTTTATTCAGTCCGTGAAAGAAGAGCTAGCTGATTTTATTATTAATCATCCTGGTATACTTGGTAAGGATAAGCTAGGTAAGGATATCGAAGGAATGGTATTCAAACCCTCAGGAACTAGCCCATTCAAAGTAACTACTCCAGATTTTAAAGCAAAACTAGCTGCAAAAATGCAAAGTAAGAAGCAGAGTGCCCAAAATCCAGCGTAATTAGCAGTTTTTTCAAACATCGGCTAAATAATATTACAATGACTTACGGGTGTAAGTCGTCTATAGAGAATAGACATTAGCCAACGAGGAGATATATTATGGCTGGATTTGCAAGAGTTAATGGCTTAGGCCACAATCGTGATGCTCTATATAGCACACTACAATTAAAAGTTTTCAAAATTGTTATCGACAACGAAGAAACTAACCTAACACAAGGTATCGGCGGACAAGTAGAACAACTAGCACAAGAGTTTGGTACTACCGCAGCTTTACTAGAAGCAGACGCTGAGACAATCATCTTTATCGGTGACGGACACGCTTTAGATGTTGACACAGTTGCTCTACGTGCTCACAGAGTTCTATTAGGTACAGAAGGTACACTAGTTGGTTCTGGACAAACTTCAGAAGTTACAGTAACTGAGCCAAGCACATTGTTTGGTATGTAATTTTTCCTAGGGATGGGAAGATTAGCCCGCTTCGGCGGGCTTTTTTATCTGTAAATATTGTATGTTTGAATCACTTAATAAATTCGATATCTTTAAAACTACGATAAATTTACCAGAAGATGTTGTAGAAAAAGTTTACTTGATTAAAACTTTTGATCCAGGTACTCCTAAAACTAATAAAGGAGGCTGGCATTCTAAAACATTCACTCCTTATAAAGATTATTATGATGGAAGATACAAGTGGACTAAAAATCTTATCGAGGATATATTAGATAAAGTAAATCAAAAATGGACCAACACAACGTTTAATCGTGCTTGGTTTAACCTCTCGCATCAAGGAGGAACTAATAGATGGCACGATCACGGAGAACACCCTATTGTAGGTGTACTCTATATTCAAATACCCCAAGATTCTAGCTCTATAGAATTTGAGCAAGAACAAGAAACTTTCAGATATTTGCCTAGTACTGGAGATTTTTTAGTATTTCCGGGTAAACTTAGACACAGAGTATTATCACATAATTCAGAGATTGATAGAATATCTATGGCTATTAATTTTGACTAAAATATTACACTCAATAATAAGCCCTGTTAAATAAACAGATGCTTTATTGTTTATATACACTTGCCGATATCACTGCCACTGGACAATATCACGGTGGTGAACCCTTACTTAGAAATCAACAGCAAAATTTTGATACTATAATTCAAACACTTGGACTTAAAGGTAATGTGTACTTTGACGAAAAGCCCAAGTTAGTAGATTCGGATATTTTCGGAAGATCCAACGACAAGTGCTGGTACTTCGAATGGAAAATGGAAATCGAGGAACTGTTCCAGATAGGTAATGATCCAATTGCTCAGCTCAAAGATCTATTTGAGTATATACCCTATATTTCCGGCCTAACAGAAACAGTTAAATTTGACCCGGCGATTTTTAAACTAGGACAAAATATTGTTTTTGATTTTAAACAATAAATATTACAATAGGCTCATATTAGGCATTTTTTTGGCATTTTGTAGAATAAAATAACAAGGAGATGCCCTAATGGCACGAGCAGCAAAAATACAAAGCGTACCGACACAAGAACGTGTGAGTGTATTAGAAACCAAAGTAGAAGTAATAGACGAAAAAATAGACGATTTAAAAGTGGATGTCAAAGATATGCACGATTGTTTAGATCGTACTAGGGATCAAGTCAACGAAAAATTAGACGAGATGTTAGATGAATATAGATCTAATAGAGATAGATTTTATGCTCACGCAGATGAATTACATAAGATACAAACAGCACAGCATCACGAATTAGCTGACAAGATATCAGATTTAGAAAAATTTAGAGACAAGTGGACATACTTAGCTCTTGGGGGTATAGCAGTAATAGGCTGGGCTGCTGCTTACTGGGATTCTTTAGTAAAAATTTTAAATCAATAAAAAATGTATTTGAGAGAACTCACACAAGAAGGTATAGTAGATGATGCTGTTATCTTTAGGGATAGCTTGAACCCTTCTTTGTGGAAAAATAACAAACTTAAATCTGATATCAGATACAAACTATTACAAATTGCCAAAAATTTTATTAGTTTTATTGATATTCCTGACCTTAACTTAACTGATATCACTATAAGCGGAAGTAATGCTGCTTACACATATACAGATCATAGTGATTTAGATCTACATCTTATAGTAAAAATACCTAAAGATAAAGAATTACTTCTAAAACCACTTTTTGATGCTAAAAAGAATCAATATAATTTTACTAGAAATATTAAAATTAAAGGCATTGATGTAGAAGTCTATGTACAAGGCAGTGAGGACCTGCATCATAGTGCAGGAATTTATAGTGTATTAGACGATCGTTGGATCAGCGAGCCTAAACAAGAGCGTGTTGACGTGCAAGACGATGACGTAGAAAACAAGGTAAATAGCTATAAATTCAAAATTGAAAAAGCTATCAAATCTGATAACAAAGAAAAGATAGTTGCAGTCAAGGACGAGATTGCTAGAATACGAAAAGCAGGACTTGCACAAGGCGGTGAGTTCAGTGTAGAAAATTTGACATTTAAAGTATTGCGTACTCAGGGTTATATAGATAAACTAAGAAATAAAATACGCGAACTAGAAGACGAAGAATTAAGTTTGAGATCATTATGAAAATAGAACAATTGTTAAATGAGCATAAAAAAGGTGTAAAGGCTAAAATTTACAATAAAAAACCTAAAGCTCTTGTCGGTCCTGAAGCACTAAAGAAAAAAGAACAGCAAAAAAAGAACGCACCTCCTAAAACAGAATTACAGAGTCATAAAAAATTAGTTGCTCAAAATGTAAGTGAAGCTCACCCTAATCAACAGATATCTAGATACAATCCAGACGGAGACACTTATAGGCAAGAACCTATGCCAGTATTAGATAAAGATCCTGTAGATAATGCAGAGCCGTTGGATACATTAAAAAATGAACCAGTTGAAACAGATTTTAATAAGGCAGAATTAAAAAGACTTATATCTAAGAATCTTGAAGATCTTAATAAACAACAAAAGGCAGTATTAAAAGCTAGATATTGGTCAGATATGACTTATGATGAAATAGCTAATAGATTTAATATATCAATAGAACGAGTAAGACAAATCGAAGCTAAGTCATTAAGAATGCTTCGTGGAAAAATGAAAGCAGACGATTATTTTGAAGATGTAAATGAAACTGCCAAACTTTCTACAAGAGAAAAATTTAAACGTAGTTTAAAACGTGCTGGTTATGATCCTGATGCTGGTGCTAAACGCATAGAAGATTTATTAGCCAAGCAGAAGAAAGAACGAGAAGAACGTGAGAAACAAGAACAAGAGAAAGAAATGAAAGAAACTAAACAGCCGGGAATTCCTGCACCAAGAAATTTTGTAGCCAAAAATGCTAAAACAGCAGGAGCAGGAAAACACAAAGATGCTAAAAAAGCCAGCAAGGAAGTGCGTGGGCAAAAACATAAAAGTAAAGAACTAGCAGAAGGCGAATGGGATCAGCAAAGCGATGAAATGATTCCTCCAGAATACGATATGGATCAATCGGAGTTAAGTCAAATCAGAAATGCTCCTGTCCAAGACGATGATACTGTCGCACAGATCGTAAAAATGTCTGCTAAAGGCATTAATAACGATCAAATAGCTAACTATTTTGATATGGACCAGGACGAAGTTGATAATATTTTAAGTCAGAATATCAACGATGTTAAGTCTCAAATTGACGAGACAGAAATGGGTAAAATAGTAGATTACAAACCAGGACAAACTGCAACATTAAATACTGGTCCTGGAATGACTACAATTATAGATCTGAAAAAGAATCCCACCAGCTTAACTAAAGATCCTACTACAGGAAAATTAAAATTAATGGGTCCTCAAGCACAAGGAACTCCAGGTGCAACATCGACCCAGCCCTCGACTATTAAAGCAGGTGATGCTGTAGAAATAGGAAAAACTACCGAAGATATATTAAGATTGGCAGGACTAAAATGAAATTAAATGAGCTAGTAACGTCTTTTGAGATTTATACTTCCAACGAAGAAAAATCCGTTTTAAAGAGGTTACAATATCCGCAATCGCTAAGTAACTTTAGTGAACACGATAAGTTTGTAATCGAAGGACTTATTAGAAAAAGTCTTGTGATTAAAATTGGTCAGGATAACCCTAAAGTAATAGCTAATGAATTTTAAAAAACAAGCAGAAAAACTAGAACGATTATTAGAAGAAGAATTTGAAAATAAGAAGCCAATAGTAATTCTATCCGATAATAGTTTAGTTTATAGAAATTATAGAATAAAGAGAAATAAACACAATTTGTACGAACTTAGACATCTTTCAGGCGATCTTATAGACAGATTTCGATTAAAAGTTACAGCGTTATTAGCAGCGAAATTTTATGGTACTACAAGGTTTGACAGATTTAAAGAAGTACAAAATTTAGATATAGATTATTGGACCAATAGCATAGATGCTGTGATTTTTAAGCATAAATTAAATCACACCAGCGATATCGTCAAAAAAGACGTATTTTCGGCTAGATTTCAGTTAACAAAGCACAGAGCTGAAAATTCTAAGCAGGAAATAATTAGAATGTTTAGGTACAATTTCGGATAAATAATTGAAACAACCTTATAGGATTAAAAAATGCAAGTTAAAGATCTTTCACATCCAAAAAATAGCAGAGCTCTAAATGAAAATTTAGCCAAAAAATTCGGTTATAAACTAAATCTTGATGGATTTAGTGACGAGCAACTAATGGTAGCTCGAGATCGTATGATGGAAAAAATTGCTACTTTCGAAAGCAGTCGTCAGTACGATGCCGTATATGAAAGCTCCGAATATCATAAGGATCGTGCATTTTTAGATGTTATTGTTCAGGCACTTGAGGAACGTAAACTAAGTCCAGGCGAAGAAAAAAAGCGTGAAAAATATGTCAAAAGTATGAAAAAAGTTAAAGGCGATTTTTCCAAACGTTATGGCGATAAAGGCGAAGAAGTGATGTATGCCACAGCTACAAAAATGGCTAAAAAAGAAAGCGTCGATGAAGCAATGGCAATTTTAAAAGGCGTTCTTAGCGAGCAAACACTTACAGAAGGTGAGGAAGAAAAAGCAGCCTTGATTATGAAAGCTCGCGATATGGTAGATAAAATTACTGGATGGTTAGAAGACACAGCGTCAATGAAGTCTGAGACGCTATTAGAATTACTAGACTCTATAAGAGATGAATTAGGAAGCGATATTAGCAGTCAATTTGAACAAAAAACAAAACCAGCTTTAGATGATCTTTATAGTAATTTAGAAACACAACGTACAGCATTAGCACAGGCAGTCGCAGTACTAACAGGCGAAGAAGCTCCTGGTATGGGCGGAGAAAGTCCATCGATGGGTGGAGCAGAAGCAGGCGATATGGGCGGAATGGAAACTGATTTAGCAGCAACAGGTGATGAATTTGCAGCCAGTGCACCTGCTGCTGGAGGCGAACTATCGGCCGGAAGAGAAAAGCGCGAAAGCATCGAATACAGCCGTAAACTAGGCCAAATTTTAAATTCAAAAAAAAAGTAATGGAGGACGCGGATGAATTAATCCGCATTCTCGGCGACTTACAACATAGAGCTGATAGCAAAAACACCACTGCTTCTTACAGTTGGGAAGCTATCAGCAATATGCTTCAAAACACTACTGGACAAGATATGGACTACGACTTGTTCAAAATGCAGTTTGATGCTAATCCTCAACTTAAAAAAATTGTACAAAGTTTTAACGGCCAAGGCGTGGTTATCAAAACCAAAGAAAAAAATCAACCAACTGAATTTGGTAAAAAACCTTCTACAAATAATAGTGCAGCAGTCAGAGCAGCCAATAACGTGCTCAAACAACCTGGTTGACAAAAGTATTAAACACTATATAATGTTATAATGACATTATTAATAAATCGTTTTGAGTATAAAAAACTCTACAGAGATGAATCTTCTGGAAAACGGCTATACGCTACTCCAGAAGGACACAAAGTTCCTAGTGTAACTACTATCCTAGATAAAACCAAACCAGCCGAAGCCCGAGAAGCATTAGCTAATTGGAAGAAGGCTGTTGGTGAAAAGAAAGCTCAAGAAATAGTCACCGAAGCTGCTGGTCGAGGAACTAGAATGCACAAGTTTCTTGAAGACTACATCAAAGGCGAACCTATAAAGGAATCTGTTAGTAATCCTTTTGCACAACAAAGTCTTATTATGGCTCGAAAAGTCATTGCAGAAGGATTTCCATTAATATCAGAAGTTTGGGGCAGCGAAGTTCCTTTGTATTTTCCGGAATTATATGCAGGTACTACAGATTGCTGCGGCATACACGATGGCGAAGAAAGTATATTGGATTTCAAACAAACTAATAAGCCTAAGAAATTAGAATGGATTGAAGATTATTTTCTTCAACTTACAGCTTATGCATTAGCACATAATGAAGTTCACGGAACTAATATACGCAAAGGTGTCATTATGATGTGTGTGCGCCCACCAGAAATAGAACCTGGAAAATGGGGAGAACCTCAATATCAGCAGTTTATATTAGAATCTAAAGATTTTGATTATTGGACAGATCGCTGGTGCGATAGGGTATCCGAGTACTACAAGCTAATCAGCTAAATATCAAATAAAGAGGATATTTCAATGGCTGTAGTGCAGATTTCTAAAATTCAAATTCGTAGGGGCAAGGAATACACGGATGGAGTCCCTCAATTATCAGGCGGAGAAATGGCTTGGGCGGTCGATTCTCAAAGATTATACATCGGTAACGGTGCTGTAAGCGAAGGCGCTCCACAAGTAGGAAATACAAGAATTCTTACAGAAGCAGATAATCTATTAGATATCGCAGCACACTATATCTATAAGAGAAACGATGCAGCTATTCAAACAAGCACTGATGTTAATTACCCTATTATTAGATCCTTACAAGAAAGACTAGATGAAAGGGTAACAGCAGCAGCCTATGACATCTATCCAGGCCCGGATGATCAAACAGCAAATATTCAAAGAGCTATAGATAATCTATTTGCTAACACTTCTACAAAAAGTAGTGCAGAAAGCAGAGTAACCCTAGAATTTGGTCCTGGTACTTATTATATTAGTAGTACAATATATCTGCCTAGCCACGTTAAAATTGTTGGAGCAGGAACTCAAAAAACTATCTTTCAATTCACCACAGTAGGAACAACTTGTTTTCAGTTTGTGAACGATACTAGTACATCATCTGCACGTTATACAAGTTTAGGAATCACATACAATTTACAGCCTAAATTCTGTGTGTTAAAAGGATTTACTTTAAACACAGGAGACCCTACTAATCAAGCTTTAGAATTATATGCTGTAAGAGATAGTCATTTCGAAGATTTAGAATTAACTGGCGGATATGGCGACAGTGTTGTTTCCGCAAATAGTATTGGTATTGGTCTTTACGCTCGTAGCAGTGTAGTAACTTGTCAAAGAAATTACTTCAAAAATGTTATTGTCGACGGGTTTGCGAACGGTATATATTCAAAAACAGATATCATTAACAATGTTTGGAATGAATGCAACGTAGTCAATTCAAGATATGGATTTAATTTTGGAACAGGAACTAGTTTCGTTTTAGGTTCAGGAGAAGGATTCGGTCCTCGTCGAAACATTGTTCAAAACTCTTACTTTCAAAACATCGACAGACAAGGAGTTTTAATTTCCAATGGATATGGTAATAAAGTAATAGGAAATACATTTGTTAATGTAGGAAACGATGGCGGGGGTAATTTTAACAATGTATATTCTCACATCAGTTTTGTGAGCTCTGGAAATGCTGCTGCTAACAACACCTTCGATAGAGCATATTCTACAAAAGTAGATGATGATCCATTAAGTGGTACTTACGGAACTATAATTCAAGATGGTTTAGCTAACACAAATCTACTTGAAACTTATCTACCAGAAGTTGATGGAATTTCATTGCAACAAGTTAATGAAGCCATACAAGTATCTTTAACAACTGCTTTTACATCTCAAAGCATATTTAGACTTCCTGTAAATGGTGCAACAGGCTTTGAAATATCATATGTCATTACATCGAGCAGTCCGGTTCAGACAAGATATGGAAAATTAACAATCGGTGTAGATTATGCAGGAAATACTGCACAACTGTCCGACGATTATGATTTTTCTGGTTCAGGGACTGCAACGAATATCGGATTTGGCTGTAATAAATCTGGTAATTCCTTAACGATTTATTACTATAATTTAAACGTAGCTAATACATCGACAATGACTTACACCTATAAAGCTATAAGATAATTCGAAGACTTTGACAAATTTGATATACTTGTATATTATTTGTTAATTATTCGAGATAAACAATGAGTAAGGTTTATCATCCATTGGCTGTTGGTCCTCATAAATAGTTTTCACGAAAGTTTATCAATAAAAGAAAAAAATATGTCAAATATCACTGTCATTAAAAGAAACGGAAAAAAAGAAAAGTTAACAATAGAAAAGTGGCAGACACAGATAGCGAAAGTATGTAGCGGAATAGCAGATGTCAGTCAAAGTATGATTGAAATCAAAAGTCAGCCACATTTTTACGACGGAATTACAACTAAAGAAATTGATGAAATCACGCTAAGAGCAATAGTAGATCTAATCGATATAGAAAGTAATCCGGATCTTGGTCACACCAATTATCAATATGTTGCAGGCAAGCAGAGACTGAGTATGCTGCGTAAAGATGTATACGGTCAATATGAGCCTCCGCATTTATATGAAATCGTTAAAAAGAATGTAGGAACCGGTTTGTACACTAAAGAATTATTAGAGTGGTATACCGAAGAAGATTGGAATAAAATGAATGATATGATAGATCATTCAAAAGATGAGCAATATTCGTATGCTGCCATCGAACAGCTAATTGAAAAATATCTAGTTAAGAATCGCAGCACTAAGGAAATATATGAAACTCCGCAAGTTAGATATATGGTGGCTGCGGCCACAGTGTTCCATAGAGAAGAGCCGAACACAGCACGTATGCGATATATTAAAGAATATTATACTGCTGCCAGCGACGGTTTGTTTACTCTTGCTACTCCTGTGCTTGCTGGCCTTGGAACACCCACGAAGCAGTTTAGTAGTTGCGTTCTCATTAGGTCTGATGACGACTTGGATAGTATATTTGCCTCTGGCGAGATGATGGCCAAGTATGCCAGCAAACGTGCAGGCATTGGTTTAGAAATTGGCAGACTTCGTCCACTAGGTAGTCCTATTCGTGGCGGCGAAATTATGCACACTGGTATGATCCCATTCTTAAAGAAATGGTTCGCTGACTTACGTAGTTGTTCACAAGGTGGAATTAGAAATGCTAGTGCTACTGTTTTTTATCCAATTTGGCATCATCAGTTTGATGATCTTATCGTGCTTAAAAATAATCAAGGCACGGATGAAACTAGAGTACGACATATGGACTACGGGGTGGTACTGTCTGCTTTCTTCTGGCGCAGATTTAAAAATAAAGAATCCATTACTTTCTTTGATCCCAATGAAGTACCAGACCTTTATGAAGCTTTCTATAGAGACACGAAACGGTTTGAAGATTTATACACCAAGTATGAGAAAGTACCTGGCCTGCGCAAGAAAGTTATCTCAGCAGAAGAAGTTTTTAAGAGCGGAATTTTAAAAGAGCGTACAGATACAGGTCGTATCTATCTCGTATTCATTGATAACGTAATGAATCAAGGACCGTTTGATCCTGAATGGCATACAATTTACCAAAGTAACTTATGCTGTGAAATTTTACTGCCTACTAAGGCATTTAAGAGATTAGATGATGAAGAAGGAAGAATTGCACTATGTACCCTGGGATCTATCAACTGGGGAGCTTTCCGTAATCCAGAAGATATGCGCCGTGCTTGTCGCATTTTACAACGTAGTCTATGTAACATATTGGACTATCAAGATTTCTTATCAATTCAAAGTAAATTAAGCAATGACGAAATTCAACCTCTTGGTATTGGTGTTACTAATCTTGCTTATTGGCACGCTAAACGAGGTCTTAAATATGGAGAAGCCGATGCGCTGGGAGAGGTTAAATCCTGGATCGAGCATCAAGCTTACTACCTAACAGAGGCCACAGTCGAACTAGCCAAAGAGCGCGGCAAGTGCAAAGACAGTGACAAGACACGATATGGACAAGGCGTTTTTCCTTGGGAACTACGTGCCGAAGGCGTAAACGAATTGACTAACTTTACTCCAGAACTAGATTGGGAACCTCTACGTGCTGAAATGAAACAGCACGGTGTTCGTAATGCTACACTAATGGCTATTGCTCCAGTTGAAAGTAGCAGTGTTGTTATAAACAGCACGAACGGTATCGAGATGCCTATGAGCTTAATCAGTGTTAAGGAAAGTAAAGCAGGTTCATTTACACAAGTAGTTCCTGAGTATCACAGATTAAAAAACAAATATCAGTTAATGTGGGATCAAAAAGATTGTTCGGGTTATATTAAAACTGCGGCAGTTCTCGCAGCCTACGTTGATCAAAGTATTAGTACTAATACATTTTACAATCCTGCACACTATGCAGATCGTAAAGTCCCGACTACATTAATTGCTAAAAATCTTATGCAGGCCCACTATTGGGGACTTAAAACTTTCTATTACAGTCTAATTAATAAAACAGGATCAAAATCTCAGGAAGATCTAGGTGAGCCAAAAATGAATGGATTCCACGAAATCAATATGGATTTACTTGACGATGCAGATTGCGAGGCCTGCAAACTATGAGCTATGAGTTCATTAAAGGTTTTATAGCAGAGGGTCGTAATGAAAAATTAAGTATAAAACCTTTACCATACAAAAAAGACGAGCTAAGTCCTAGTATTAGTGAAAACACGCTAAACTATCATTATGAAAAATTAGCTAAAACTTATGCCGAAAGATACAACAAAGGTGAAGGCGATCCTGTGTTTAATGAAGCGGGTGTTTTTTTACATAATATATTGTTTCAGCAATATCAAACACCTAATGCTAAAAACAAACCAGAAGGCAGTATAGAAGAATTTATCAACAAACATTTTAAAAGTTTTGATAATTTTAAAAAAGAGTTTGAAAAGGAAGCAATGAGTATACAGGGAAGTGGTTGGGTATATCTTAGTCAAAGTGGTAAAATAAAAACAATAAGAAATCACGAAGTTAAAAAAGATATAGTACTATTAATCGATTGGTGGGAACACGCTTGGGCATTGGATTATCAATCAGATAAGAAAAAGTACTTAGAAAATCAATGGAAAATTATTAATTGGAATTACATTAATGCAAACCTATAGAAAACGTATTCGATATTCTTCGTCGTTGAATCATAAAGAATACTTGTTTCCTAAAGGTATCTTTCGACGAGATGAAATTTCTGTAGGTGATTATTTAATGAGTTTGAGAGAACCGTTAACTAAAGAATTTTTGAAAGGGTTTAACAGTATCGAAAAGGCTATTAAAATACGAGGAGTTTCTAATTTGTCAGTATTTCAAAATGTTTTAAAGGCTGACCCAGAAGAAGCAACAGATTTTACTGTAACTGTTGATCCTGTAACAAGGCAATGCAAAGACAGTTTAGATTCTTGGTGGCATTTACCTTTTAAATACACTAATCATAATACTGAAGAAACATTAAGAGTAGAGATGGAATGGGAAATGGATCAGAAAGACATTTATTCTAAATTGTATCCTACTGCTTATAATCTTGTTAAACAATTTGGTAGTAACTGCCCTCTAGCAAATTATAGTGTTATGTCACCGAACAGTGTTCTTAAAAGACATACAGGGCCAGAAAATAGATCAGGAAGATTTGTAAGAATACACATTCCGCTAATTATACCAGACGGAGATATATTTTTAGAAGTAAACGGAGAAGAGGTCGACTGGAGTGACTTATTTGGATTTAACAACCAGCTTGGTCATAGTAGTCACAATTATTCAAATGAATATCGTCTAATATTCCTATTAGATTTAGATAGAGAATTTTGTGGATTACCTCCAGGAGAACCATACGATATAAATTTAGAGAAATACGCAAGACCATTTATTAGAAATGGTAAAGAATGGGACATATATTAATGAGCAAAGCGCAATATAACTTAAACACAAAGACAGATTATTTACATCGTAAGATGTTCTTAGATCCAGAAGGGCCTGTGACTATTCAAAGATTTGAGGAAGTAAAATATCCTAAGATTCAAAAGATAGAACAAACAGCACGTGGGTTCTTTTGGGTACCAGAAGAAATTAGTTTAACTAAAGATGCTGGCGATTTTAAAGATGCTAGTGATGCAGTTAAACATATCTTTACTAGCAATTTGTTAAGACAAACAGCCTTAGATAGTTTACAAGGTCGTGGTCCAGCACAGGTGTTTACTCCTTGTGTTAGCTTGCCTGAATTAGAGGCACTGATGTATAACTGGAGTTTCTTTGAAACTAATATTCATAGTCGTAGCTACAGTCATATTATTCGTAATATCTACAATGTTCCTAAAGAAGTGTTTAATAGTATTCACGACACACAAGAAATTATTGATATGGCTAGTAGTGTAGGCAAATACTATGATTTATTACACAGGTTAAATTGCAGAAAAGAGTTAACCGAGAATGTTACAGAAATCGAACACATTAAAGCAATTTGGCTAGCGCTCAATGCCAGTTATGCCTTAGAAGCGTTTAGATTTATGGTGAGTTTTGCTACAAGTTTAGCAATGGTAGAGAACAAGATCTTTATCGGTAACGGTAATATTATCAGTTTAATTTTACAAGATGAATTATTACACAAAGAATGGACCGCTATGTTAATCAACACAGTAGTCAAAGAAGATGAAAGATTTGTTCGTGCTAAAATCGAATGCGAAGCAGAAGTTTATGCTATGTATGAAGATGTTATTCGTGAAGAAAAGGCCTGGGCAGATTATCTTTTCAAGAAAGGTCCTGTGATTGGTCTTAATGCAAACATCTTAAAAGATTTTGTAGATTACACTGCGGCTGGCGCATTAAAAGATATTGGGTTAAAGTATCAGCAACCTGCTCCAAAAACTACACCAATTCCTTGGTTCAACAAGCACAGCGACACTAGTAAGAAACAAACTGCCTTGCAAGAGAATGAGTCGACTAATTATGTTATAGGCGTTATGTCAGACGCTATTGATTATGAAGAATTACCAACTTTATGAAAGAAATGAAGTCTATAGGAATTTTTGGAGATAGTTTCTGTGGATATCAACCAAATCCTTCTTACGAAAAATATCATTGGGCTCCTTTATTAGGAAAATATTTCAATTGCGAAATAAAAAACTATGGACAACCTGGAAGTTCTTTGTATTATTCATATCAAGAATTTATTAAGAATTATTATAAACAGAATTTAAATATTTTTTTAGTTACAAATCCAGATAGATATCCCGTTAAAGTCAGAACTTCAAAAAATGTTAAAGAATGGGTTTCTAATATAAGATCTCTCGATTATATAAAAAACACTTCGAGGATAATTGATCCTCCAGAAGTTGCTATACGAGGATGGTTCATTGCATCTGATTTAGAATATAATCGTGAAATGAGTAATTTAATGATTGACAAAATTTTGAATCTTGATTCAACTGTTATTATTTTTCCTTGCTATTTCGATTCGTTGAATGAGGAAATGATAATTAAATTAAAATTAGATAAAGAAATGTGTATGGATAGTTTACAAATTATACAAGCAAAAGCTTATGATGTATCTATCGAAACAACTTGGGATTTTCTTGAAAGTGAAGAATTGATTAACGGACATTTATGTCCTGAATTAAATGCTGTGTTTTTTGAAATAATTAAAAATCGAATTTTAACAAAGAAATGGCATTGGGATATTCCTGAAAATATAAATTACAAATATAAATTAGAAGAGTTATGGTGGAGAGAAAAATGAAAGCAGTAGTATGGTCAAAGTATCATTGCCCATTTTGTGAGCAAGCAAAAGCTTTGCTCACAATGAAAGGCATCGGATTCGAAGAAAAGAAAATTGGAGATGGTTATAGTAAAGAGGATTTATTAGAAGCAGTTCCAACAGCACGTACAGTCCCTCAAATATTTTTAGATGATAAACTAATTGGCGGATTTACAGAATTAAAACAATACTTGAAAGGTTAAAATGTTACTAGAAAAATCAAAATACGACGAGGGTGATGTAATTACTTTAAAACTTAGTTCAGGAGAGGAAATCATTGCTAAGTTTCTGTCAGAAGATTTAACTTCTATTACAGTAGAAAAAGCACTAATGCTTGCAATGAGTCAAAAAGGATTAGGAATGGCTCCATATGTAATGACTGTAGATCCTGATACTGTATTAAAGTTTAATAAAAATTTAATAATTATGACAGCAGAATCGGATAAAGAAATTGCCAATCAATATGTTTATCAAACTACCGGAATACAACCTGTAACTAAAGGTAGTATTATTACTTAAATGCATAAATTTGTTTTCTTAATTGACGGAGAATTGAAAACATTTAACACTTGGGAATCAATTCCTGAAAATTTTGATCATATAATAGAATTTGTACCAAAGATACCAGACGGGCCTCATACTCACGAGCAACACGAAGAAATAGAACAATGGCACCATAGATTGCAAATGCTAGTATCAAAAGAAAATAACAAAAATGGCAACAGCTAGTCCTTCAGTTCTAAATCCTGTTTCTATAGGAGAAAACTTTACAGCTACGGTCACAGTAGTTCCTGATATGTTTGAAACTATTTCTTCGGTGTCGGGGTCTTTGACTGGTAATCCTATAGAACCTGGTATTACAATAACAGGCGGAACTTCTACAGTAACAATAAGTGGTAAGCACGAATTAACTTTTACAGATATATTTAATTACACTGAGCCAGGTGAGACAGATCCTGTAAAAACTGTAATTAGTAGGGGTAATATGCCTCCTGATAAAAATTTATTTGAGTTATCTCAAGATCAAAGAAAATCCGAAACACGAACATATACTTTAGTTGTAAATGGAAATTCTACACTAACAGTTACACAAGAAGTTCTTAATCCTCTAGAGGCTATGCGACAGTTTATGGCTAATTACAACTATAAAGGGAGTTAATATGCCAGCAGTTACAAGAATAGGCGATGCAGATGTAGCGCATTGTTCGGGAATGGTAAGAGCAGTTGGGTCTCCGAATGTGTTTGCTAACAATATACCTGTAAGTAGACAAGGAGATGTAAACACAGTTCATTTACTTCCAGGAAGTCCTTGTCCAGCACACTCTGCTCCTATAGCAGCAGGTAGCGGTACAGTCAAAGTAAACAATAAAGGATGTGGTAGAATCGGAGATGGATTATCTGGTTGTACAGCAGTAGCAGCTGGATCACCAAATGTATTTGCAGGCGGTTGACATTTACAATTTCCTAACATATACTGAAAGTATGGATAAAATCATACTAACAGATTGCGACGGCGCTATTTTAGATTGGGAATATTCTTTTCACGTTTGGATGAAGGAAAGAGGATTCGTCCCAAAAGAAAATGGTAAAATGAGTTATTATCTGCACGATCATTTTGAGAATCTAGATAAACACGAAGCCAAACGTCTTATTAAAGTCTTTAATGAATCAGCAGCGATTGGATTCTTACCTGCATTGAGAGATGCTGCACACTACATAAAAAGATTACACGAAGAACACGGATTTAAATTTCATTGTATTACCAGTTTAAGCAATGATAAAAGTGCTCAAAAGTTACGTGTGATGAATATTCAAAAAATATTCGGAGAACTGACTTTTGAAAAATTTGTATTTTTAGATACTGGAGCAGATAAGGACGATGCTCTTAAAAAATATGAAAACTCTGGTCTTTATTGGATAGAAGACAAACCTGCTAATGCAGATCTTGGACATAGATTAGGATTAAAAAGCATTCTTGTCGAACACGAACACAATGTCGATCATAACTGTCCATATCCAAAAGTAAAAAATTGGAAACAAATATATAATATAATACTTCAAGGAGAAAATAATGAGTAAGTATCAAGAACTAGTAGCTTTAGTAGAATCAATGGAAGGTGACTTTGAAAAGTTTTATGATAAAGGTGTAGGCAGTGCTGGAACTCGTGTACGTAAGGGTCTACAGGAATTGTCTAAATTTTGTAAAGAAGTTAGAAACAATGTAACTGCTGTCAAGAACGAACGTAAAGAAGCCAAAACTAAATAATTTAAAGGAGATTAGTAATGGCGTATTCAGATCAAGTTGTAGATCACTACGAAAACCCACGTAATGTTGGAAAACTTGATAAAAATGATCCTACAGTGGGTACTGGACTTGTAGGTGCACCGGCTTGCGGAGATGTTCTACAACTACAAATAAAGGTAGAAGACGATGTCATCACAGATGCCAAATTTAAGACATATGGTTGCGGTTCGGCGATTGCAAGTTCGTCGCTGGTCACTACGTGGCTTAAAGGAAAGAGTCTTAATGAAGCGGCAGAAATTAAGAATACCCACATTGCGGAAGAACTCGCGTTACCTCCTGTCAAAATACACTGTAGCATATTGGCGGAAGATGCAATTAAAGCAGCACTAGCAGATTATAAGAAAAAAAAATGATACAGCTAACAGAGAAAGCAGCGAAGAAAGTTCAGCAGCAACTCACTAAACGAGGCAAAGGTCTGGGTATAATGATCGGTGTTAGAACCACCGGTTGTTCAGGCCTTGCCTATAAATTAGAATATGTAGACACACCTAACACAGAGCAAATTAAGTACGAAAGCAACGGTATTAATATCTTTGTTGACCCAAAAGATTTGCCATATATTGATGGTATGACTATGGATTGGCAACGTCAAGGCCTTAACGAAGGTTTTGATTTTATCAACAGCAAAGAAAGGGACCGATGCGGTTGTGGTGAATCATTCAGAGTCTAAAAAATGTGGACTAGAGAAGATACCAAAGATTGGTTATTTCAAGTACGTCATAGATTAGAAGATTTTGAATATTATCTCAAAGAAACTGAAAATTGGTGCGAATGTCACGGTATATTCAATGATGCACAGTTGTTTATGTGCTACACAATGACTTTAGTTTGGGTTAGCTATATGAGGGGAGAGCAGCTATCCAAAACAGAAGTTTTCGAAATATTAGGATTCGAAGAACACGAATACTCGAATGATTTATATGAATTGGGTATAGAATTTCAAAATCTCGATCACGAATCTTTGCTATATAAAGTGTGTCGAAATTTCGTATAGTATTGACATAAACCAAACTGTCTAGTATAATACGATTTTTAACACTTCAGGAGATATATTTTGACTATGCATCTCGAAGGCCCGTGGCTATCTACTACAGGCAAACGTAAAGGCAAGAAAAAATTTAGAAATTCCGAAGAAGCACAAAAGGCAAGACAATTGGACGAAGATTGGAAAGAATTACAGAAAAAATGGGGAATCGAAGCCGAACAAAAACGTAAAAAACGTGCAATTTCAGCAAGTACTTATGTTGCACCGAAACCTTTTTACAGAGGATCAGATCAGCCCAAAATTCCCAGTTTACCGTTTACTGGAGGACCTTGTACTAAGCCTGAACAAAAAGTGTATACAGGTACAAAAGTTAAAGGTATCGGTACTATGCACAAGTCTAATGCAGTGCCTATCTTCAGCGATGAAGAAGCGATTGCAATTAGCAAAATGCGTAGATAATTCTGGACACAGAGAGATAATTAATTAACGGTTTGAAAAAGAGAACTTATGGCCCTCGGATTTTAACCTACAGCAGTTTTTAATATTTTTTGGACTGCTGGTGTGTAGCAATACACATTAACTAATAGGAGGATTTAACTATGGAAAAATATCTAAGAATTGGTATGCTCGTGCTGGGCGTATTCTTAGTAGGATCAGCAATACAGGCTATTACTAAAAACCGTATAGCCTACTATAAGCAAGTTGAATTGGCTACTCAAGCAAAAATTGAAGCCAAAAATAAGGAACTTGTTGCTCTCAAAGATAGAGAGCGCCAATTAGAATGTTTGGCAAGAAATATCTATTTCGAATCTGGATCAGAAAGTTTCGAAGGAAAAGTGGCAGTGGCTCAGGTTACTTTGAATAGATCAAAGCATCCTAATTTCCCAAATGATATTTGCCAAGTAGTCTACCAAAAAACATATTTTGACAAATATGTTGTTTGCCAATTTAGTTGGTACTGCGAGAATGGTGGCAGACCAAAAATTAAACATCCAGAGTTGTATAAGGAAAGTTATGAAGTTGCTAAGAAAGTTCTTTTGGAAAACTTCCGCTTGCCTTCGATGAAAGATGCTATGTATTTTCACGCCGTTTATGTGACACCAAATTGGGGTAAAGAACGAATCGGTGTAATTGGTAATCACGTTTTTTATAGGGATCGAAATGTCAAGAGTTAATAGATGGATAGAACATACCAAATTTGTTATTAAAAATAGAATTGGTGTAATTAGTTCTGAAACAATGGCCTGGCTAGCTAACATAATGTTACACGCCGCTACTATTCCAAGTTTATTGGCAGTCAGTATGAGTTTAACAGATAGATTGCCCAGTGTAGATTTAGTTCTACTTACTTGGGGAGCATTAACTTTATTGTTTGCTAAAGCAGTTATTGTTAAGGATATGCTTAATGTAGCAACTATTGGTTTTGGATTTATTGTCCAAAGTGTATTAATGATGTTGATATTTTTTAAGTAACCAAAACTTATTGACAATCGAAGCCTTCTACAGTATTATGTTTACTGTAGAAGGTTTTTTATTAACACATACACAGAAAGGCATTTATGAAAAAGGTTATCTTAGCTAGTTTGGTTATTGGTATTTTGTCCGGTTGCTCTAGTATGACCACTATTCAAAAAGTAGACAATGAAGACATCAACACCAAACAGGTTCCTAATTGGTATCTAGAACACGCAGATACAGGAACAGAAAGTAATGGTTGGAAATTTTGGAGTCGTAAAGGCTACTTTTATGCTGTAGCAGAAGATGTAAGTCCTAGTATGGAAATGGCTCTTAAAAAAGCTACACTCAAAGCTAAGGCTAAAATCATTGACCGTGTTAACGGCGAAATGAACAACCGTACTACTATGGCCTATAATGAACAAGGTAGTCCAGAAAATCCTGTTGGTAATCAACAAGCACAAGATGTGATTGTAAATCTAATTTCTGAAAGTGTGCTAAGAACTTATGCACTAGAAAAGAAAATGATTATTTACAATGCAGAATTACGCAACTATCGAGCTTTTGTGCTAATGAAGATTACCAAAGCAGATGTCGATGCACTAGCATCTACATATGATCAAAACAAGGCAGTTAAATTGCAAAATCGTGTAGCAGGTAAAACTGTAGACGAAACTGCTGCTGAAGTTCTTGAACAGACACGCAAATGATTAAGTATCTGATCATTATTGGTAGTATAAGTCTTGCTGCTTGTACTACCTATACACCACGTGCGCAGTCTGAACAGTATTGCGACCTCAAAACAGAAACTGTTTCTATTCGTAAAAACGGTAAAGTAGTGGGAGAAGAAACTGTTGAAGTTATGAAATGTAACGATAATAGAGTAGAACGACTATTTCACGCTCAAAGCGGGATAGCTACAGACTGCGGCGAATACAAATATCAAATTACACTTAACAACCGACCTACAGAAAGACGCGGATATGCCTGTAAAAAATATGATGGTACTTGGGAAATTGTGCCTCATCCTAGTCTGTTTCAATAGTGCTCACGCTGAAAGTTGGACAGGGCCTACTATTTCTAACTATGCCAGTCAACAAAGTTTAATGGGGCTGACTGTTAATATAGTTAAATGGTTTTCAAAAAGAATGAAACCAGAAGATCAGGCCCTACACACTCAAGCAGTGTATCACGCCTTAAATAATTTAGAAAACGGTGAATTAGTCGAATGGTTTAACGACAGAACTGATGCACAAGGTAAGGCTAGAATAGTTTATACGTGGCCTGCTAATGGTAACATCTGTCGCAGAGTCCATAGTTGGGTAAGATTAGGAGCAGATGAAAAAGCATTTGAAGATACTGCCTGTTTTTATAATAGTACAAATGGTTGGAAATTTATCGATAAATATTAACCTATGAAAATTACATTAGCCGATAAGAGCATAGCGTGGCTCACTCTTTTGAGTGGGCTTTCTATTTCTGCTGTAGCAGTTTACTATTCAGTTGCAGGACTAATTAGTATTTTTGCCGCCGCCGCGATTCCGATCGCCATTATGGGTATCGTACTGGAACTTAGCAAACTAGTAGCTACTGTCTGGCTAAAACAAAATTGGTTTATTGCACCAAGATTAATCAAAGCCTATCTACTTATTGCTGTTACCATTTTAATGGTAATTACTAGTATGGGTATTTTTGGATACCTGTCTAAGGCACATTTGGATCAAGCAGTTCCTACTGGCGATGTTGCAGCCAAAGTAGCTCTACTAGATGAAAAAATTAAAACTGAAAAGGATAACATCGATACGGCTCGTCGCGCCCTACAGCAAATGGATGCACAAGTTGATCAGATGTTAGGTCGTTCAGACACTGAACGTGGCGCTGAACGTGCCGTACAAATTAGACGTAATCAAGCTAAAGAACGTGCTGCCTTGCAAGCTGATATTGCCAAGTCGCAAAAAGCTATTGCGGCGCTTAATCAAGAACGTGCGCCTGTTGCCAGCGAACTACGTAAAGTAGAAGCCGAAGTCGGACCAATTAAATACATTGCGGCTTTATTGTATGGTGACAATCCAGATCAGAATGTTTTAGAACGTGCTGTTCGTTGGGTAATAATTTTAATTGTTATTATCTTCGATCCTTTAGCAGTTGTTCTGTTATTGGCTAGCCAATATAGTTTCCAATACTTTAGAAAAATTAAGGAGGAAGAAGATGCTGCCAATAATACCAACCTTGATAGTGTACCTGTGGTGGGAAATGACAGTGGAGCCATTCCTATGGTGGCTACCGGAGATACCCAAGAAAAAATAATACACTGTCCAAAATGTGGTACAGAAGTAATGACTGCTCCTGGCATTGGCGAGTTTTGTCCTAACAAAGAGTGTGATATTGTAGATAACTTAATAGGCCACGGTGATCCCGAAGTTGACGAATTTTTTGCTCGTTTAAAAGAAACTTCTCGTAAAATGGACGAACAAGAACGTGCCGACGAAGCAAACGAACAAATAGCACAATATGAACAAGACAATGGTCCTTTAACAGAAGAGCAACTTGAACAGATACGTGCTTCGGCTGAACAAGATCTTCCTAAAGAGGAACTAGTTGAAACAGACTCTTTGTTTAAAGATGATGCTGAGATGCCTAGCGATTTGGCAGAAATAGATTACTTACAAAAAGCTAAAGATCGTGTACAGGAAAAAATAGCAGAAGCACAACAAGAACAGTATCAAACACCTTATCCGTTTCCTATGACTCGTCCTGCCGAAGGCATCGATAAAGTCGATGAAGACGACGAAGAAGACGACACAGATGCCAAACGTAAATGGAAATTAGACAACCCTAACGATACAATCAAGCGTCAGCGTAGTTTGTATGATAGAGGGTTAATTGATCACTTGCCCTGGGAAACGATTGAAAAATTTGATAATGAAAAGGTTAATGAAGAAAAAGTTGAATATGTTCAAAACTCAGAGCAGAACCAAGATTCAATTTGGCAAAAAATAAAAAAGCAGAGCGATAATTAATAGTATGAATGCTGGAAAAATTAATCTAATTACCCCACCAGATAGACTTTATAATTCCAATTTAAGCTATCTGTTAGTTAAACCAAGTACTAAATTAAAACTACAATTTCAAAGCAAATTAAGTCAAATAGAAGAAGATGTAAATGTTTATATATTTGATGATCAAGAGTTAGATATAGATTGGTTACTATCTGTAAGTCAGACTGCTGATTTTACAATTGTAGATATCGATAACTGTGATAATTTAACAATTCTTTTCATAGCACTTATATTGACACAATCAAATGCCTATTATTATACCTCTGACGAAGCAACTCCTTGGCACTTGATAAGTAGAAACAGAATTTATAATATGGATTGGATCGAAGAAGTTATAAACGACACAGACGATGACGACAGGGATGAGCAATAAATGATCTTTCCATTGATCTGGTGGTATGTTTGTGCTATGGTTTCTACTCTTTGCGTTTCTGTATGGTTACATCGAGGAGTAACACATCGAAGTCTCACTTTGCATCCTGTAGTATCACACACTGCTCGAGGAATAATTTGGCTAACACTTGCTCAAAATCCCTGGGTATGGTCATCAGTTCACAGGTGGCATCATCAAAATTCCGATAAAGAAACTGACTTGCATAGTCCTAAAATAAAAGGTTTTTGGAACTTAATGATTCACGGATACGATGAAGATGTACACAAAAAATATATGCAAGATAATAATTTTTTTATAACTTATGGACAAGGTGCACCAGACGATTGGATAGAAAAAAATCTTTATCGAAAATTTCCTAACACCGGATTATATATAATGTTAGTTATAGATATAGCAGTTTGCGGAGTCTGGGGACCTTGGGTTTGGTTAGGGCACTTTGTCTGGAGAGGAGTTCTCAATAAAGTCGTAGCAGGAATAGGACACCAAGTAGGATATAGAAATTATGAAACAGGAGACGAGAGTAAAAATAATTTTCCTTGGGGAATAATAATTCTTGGCGAAGAACTGCATAACAACCATCACCAAAATGCTAGTAGTCCTAATTTTAGTAGAAAATGGTTTGAAATTGATCCAGGATGGTATGTTATAAAAATACTGTGCTGGTGTAAACTTTGTAAATTAAATTACGAACCACAATATTATAAAAAGGATTTGAATAATGAGTAAAAAAGGAACTGTAGTGCTTATAAGAGACGGTGAAGATATTAACCGAGCTTTAAGAAAATTAAAAAACAAAGTAGAAGAAGGCGGTGCATTAAAAGCTCTGCAAAAGAAAGAACACTACGAAAAGCCAACTACCGCTCGTAAGCGTAAAAAAGCCGCTGGTCGAGCACGTCACTTGAAAAAGTTAGAAAAAGAACAATTACCAAAGAAGTTGTTTTAATTAACAAAATCTAATATAATAAAATTTTAGAAAGAATATATGCTATCTGATATAATGATAGATTTGGAAACTTTAGCCACCTCTCCAAATTCGGCAGTACTTACAATAGGCGCTGTCAAATTTGATCCGTTTAACAATGACATTGATAATCCAACTTGTGAAAAGTTGTATATTAAAGTTGACCTAGATAGCTGTGATGAGCTAGGCTTAGAAGTGAACGATGACACAATTGCCTGGTGGGGTCAGCAAAGTAAAGAAGCACAAGAAGAAGCATTCAGTCCCGACGGCAGAATTCATATTAGAGATGCATTCAATCAATTGTACAAATTTTGTTGGGGAGCCAAACGTGTTTGGAGTCATGGTGCCAGTTTTGATACTGTTATTTGCGAAAACATTTTTAGAAAACTTAATAAGGCTTGCCCTTGGAAGTTCTGGGAAGTACGTTGTACTAGGACAATTTTTGACATAGGTATCGATCCGCAAAGACCCCCTGTATTAAAACACCACGCATTAGAAGATGCTTGGAACCAAGTAATTGGTGTACAAAACGTATTTCAAAAATTACGTGGTAGTACACAATATAATGGTAAATTAATATCACCTTTTAGTAAAGCATAATATGAAAATTTTAATGACAGGGTCTTCGGGATTTATAGGATCCCATCTTAGTCCGATATTAGAAAAAGATAATTTAGTACATAGTTTAAAAAGTGACCTAACAGATCATAAATCTGTGCAAGATGAAGTAGCAGCTATTAGTCCAGATATCATTGTGCATTTGGGTGCGAGAACTGAAGTAGAACAAAGTTTTTACGAACAAATTACTTTCAGTGAAATTAATTATGTAGGAACTGTTAATTTAATTGAAGCAGCCGCTAGAGTTAAAAATTTAAAAAACTTTGTCTTTGCCAGCACAATGGAAGTATATGGATGGCAACCTATTAGTGACGAAGTTAAACAGTATGGATCTCCAAAAGAATTTATTGCTTTTGATGAGCATACACAACCGAATCCTAACGCACCATATGCTGTGGCAAAATACGGTTGTGAAAAATATTTAGAGTATGCACACAGATGTCTAAGTTTGCCATTTACTGCAATTAGGCAAACTAATTCTTACGGTAGAAAAGATAATAAATTTTTTGTAACAGAACAAATTATTAGTCAAATGCTGGAAAATAACAGTGTTGCAAATTTTGGATATTCACAACCATATAGAAATTTTATCTACATTTCAGATTTGTTAGATGCCTGGACTACTGTAATCAACAATCCTGAAAAAGTAAATGATGGTAGAATTTTTACTATTGGGCCAAACGATCCTATTAAAATTAAAGATTTTGCTAATCTAATAGCTAAAAAATTAGATTGGCACGGGGAAATTAATTGGCATACAAAACTGTTTAGACCAGGCGAAATTTACTGGCTAAACAGTAATCACGATTTAATAACTAGTCTTACAGGGTGGAAACCTAAAATCAGTTTGGATCAAGGGTTAGATTTAACCATAGAAATATGGAAAAGTATAATCGAAAATAAACTGAAAGACTAAATAAATCTGTTCAGCGCCATAGGGCTGTACAAGGGACAAGAGTCCAAAAAATCTTGCTTAATTTAAGGAGAAAAATTATGAGCAAAATCATCGGTATTGACTTGGGTACTACAAATAGCTGTGTAGCAGTTATCGAAAACGGAGTAAGTAAAGTTATCGAAAACAGTGAAGGCGCAAGAACCACACCAAGTATTGTAGCTTACACCGCAGATGAAATTCTAGTAGGTGCAAGTGCAAAACGTCAAGCAGTAACTAATCCTAAAAACACAATCTATGCAGCCAAGCGTTTAATTGGACGTAAGTTCAAAGAAGATGCTGTACAAAAAGATATCGACCTGATGCCATACACCATTATGGAATCTAAGAACGGAGACGCTTGGGTCAAAGTAGATGACAAAGAATTAGCACCTCCACAAATTAGTGCAGAAGTTCTTCGTAAGATGAAGAAGACCGCAGAGGACTATTTGGGTAGCGAAGTTACTCAAGCAGTTATCACCGTGCCTGCGTACTTCAATGACAGCCAACGTCAAGCAACCAAAGACGCTGGTAAGATTGCTGGCCTAGAAGTTCTACGTATTATTAATGAACCTACCGCAGCAGCTCTTGCATATGGTGTAGACAAGACTGACAAGAAGGATCGTAAAGTTGCTGTTTATGATCTCGGCGGCGGCACCTTTGATGTAAGTATTATTGAAATCGCTAACGTAGATGGCGACAAGCAAATTGAAGTTTTAAGTACTAACGGCGACACATTCCTTGGTGGTGAAGATTTTGATAATCGCATTATGGATTATCTTGTAGCTGAATTCAAGAAAGAGTCTGGTATTGATCTAAGCAAAGACGTTATGGCATTACAGCGTCTGAAAGAAGCAGCAGAACGTACGAAGATTGAATTAAGTAACAGCGCACAAACAGATGTCAACTTGCCTTACATTACTGCTGATGCTACAGGACCTAAACATCTTAACATCAAACTCACTCGTGCAAAACTAGAAAGTCTTGTAGAAGATTTAATTGAAAGAAGTCTTGCTCCTTGCCGAGTAGCAATGAAAGATGCAGGTGTTACATCTGCCGATATTGATGAAGTTATTCTTGTCGGCGGCCAGACACGTATGCCTAAGGTACAAGAAGAAGTTGAAAAACTTTTTGGTAAAGCACCTCGTCGCGATGTTAATCCAGACGAAGCAGTAGCAGTTGGTGCTGCCGTACAAGGCGCTGTATTAGGTGGAGACCGTAAAGATGTTCTATTGCTAGACGTCACTCCATTGAGTCTTGGTATCGAAACAATGGGCGGTGTAATGAATAAGATTATTCAAAAGAATACCACTATTCCTACTAAGTCCAGTCAGGTATATTCAACTGCCGAAGATAACCAGCCAGCAGTTACAATTAAAGTATTCCAAGGTGAACGTGAACTTGTTCAATATAATAAGTTACTTGGAGAATTTAATTTAGAAGGTATTCAACCTCAGCCACGTGGCATTCCTCAAATCGAAGTTACATTCGATATCGATGCTAACGGTATTATGAATATCGCTGCTAAAGACAAATCTACTGGCAAGGAAAACAAAATTACCATTAAGAGCGATAGCGGACTTACACCGGAAGAAATTGAACGTATGGTTAAGGATGCAGAAGCCAATGCTGAATCAGATAGAAAGCAACGTGAATTAATTGATGCACGTAACAGTGCAGAAGGTCAATTGCACAATCTAAAGAAAGATTTAGAAGAGTATGGTGAGCAGATTACTGCTGAAGAAAAATCTAAAATCGAAGAACAGATTAAAGATTTAGAAACAGCAAAGGCCGGAGATGACATTGAAAAAATCAATGAGCAAACTGGCAAACTTTGGGAAGCTATGAAGCCTTTATTAGACAAGAAAATAGAAGCTGAACAGCAAAAAGCCAAAGATAAAGAAGACGGTGTAGTTGATGCCGAACTTAAAGAAGTTAAAGAAACAACTTGACACACAGACATTTTTATAGTATAAATATTTGTGCGGTGCTCAGGTGGGGCCGCACAACATTCTTGCTTAATTAAGGAGATATAAAATGACAATGAATGGAACTTTAACTCGTTTTGACACAAACGCATTAGCTCAGCTTAACAGAGCTCTAGTTGGTTTTGATAGAATGTTCGACACATTCGAATCACGTTTTGCGAATCAACTTTCAACTAATTACCCTCCACATAATATTGTTCGTAAAGACCAACACAACTATTTTATCGAAATGGCTGTTGCTGGATTCACTAAGGAAGAAATTTCCGTAGAAGTAGAAGGTGAACAAATTACTGTAAAAGGTGAACGTAAACGTGTGGATGAAGATGAGAATCTACAATATATTCACAGAGGACTCAGTGCAAGAGATTTTGTACGTTCCTTCCAAATGGCTGAACATATGGTAGTAAAGGGTGCAGTTATCAAAGACGGTATTCTAAGAATCGACTTAGAGTTTATCGTTCCTGAAGATAAAAAGCCTCGTCTCATTGACATTGTAGAAGTCAAGTAATATAATAAGGGGAAGATTTACTTCCCCTTAATTGTCTATATGGAGAAATTATGAGTGTCAATACAGATGTACAAATCGATGAAAAAATTAAACAAAAAATTGAAGAACCAAAACGTTGGAAGGTAGTTCTTCTCAATGATGATCATACACCCATCGATTTCGTAATAAGTTTATTGATAGAAGTTTTTAAACATACTCAAGAAACTGCAAAAGAAATTACTATGGAGATACATAATAACGGAAGCGGAATAGCTGGCGTTTATAGTTTCGAGATAGCAGAAATCAAAGCAGTAGAAGCTACAACTCTCGCCAGAACAAATGGCTTTCCATTACAAATTAAAATGGAAGAAGAATGAGTTTACGCGAAATAACAAAAGAACTACACGCTGACGCAGAAAGAACACTATTTGCTAAAAAACTTGTAACAGGTTCGTTTACCAAAGAAGAATATGCAAATTATCTTTGGCAAATGGTTCTTGTTTACAATGGCATAGAAACTGCGGCTAATAGTCAAGGTATGCTCAAGAATTTGCCTGACATTGAAAGAGCACATAAGATTTATCAAGACTGTATTGAATTAGTAGGTCCGCATCACAATCTTAAATGGTTACCAGAAACTATCGAGTACTGCAAATATCTTTTAGATCTAAACTACGACAAAGAACGTAGACATTTAATCAAGGCACATCTATATTGCCGTCATATGGGGGATCTATTCGGCGGGCAAATTATTGCAAAAAAATGTCCAGGCGCTGGTCGCTTTTATCAATTTAAAGATGCCGAAAATCTAAAAACTGCAATAAGAGCAGAACTTACTGATGATCTAGGCGACGAAGCAAAAGTCGCTTTTGAATGGGCAATTAAAATTATGAAAGCACTAGTTAAAGATGAGTAATGTCTGGGATACACTAATTGGAATACAACATTTATTAGAAGATCAATTTAATGAAACAGGTAGAGAAATACACGAGCCTGGGATGGCTCGTTTTAACCAGCCTGGCTGGGTTAATCGCGTATGGAGTGGCGAACGTTATCGCCGAGCACACATAGATGTAGTCGATGCTAGAGGCACACGAGGCCTTTGGATGATGCATTGCTGTGTATTCCCACATATACATAACCCTGCTCCAATTTATGGATTTGATGTAATAGCTGGTAAGAATAAAATTACCGGCTGTTTTCACGATTTCAGTCCAGCGGGTGATCACGAGCATCCTTTGATAGACTGGTTTGCTAGCGAAGCGGCTAAACTACAATGGAACAAGACTCGTAAACTTCCAGAGTGGGCAGAGCGTATTTTTACTGGTAGTATGATTGCTGCTGGAAATGTTCAAGATGAAGAAGAATTGGCTCAAATTTTTGATATTGCAAATCGTAGTATAAAGCACTATCTGAGCTGCATATCGGAATCTAATTTTACTCATAAAAACACTACACCTAATCAAAATTATTACTGCGAAAATCAAAAACAGAACCCGCATACTCCAAAAGTTATGTCTAGCTTAGGGCTAAATGAAGAAGATGTCAGGGCTTTCATACAGGACTGTTTGTTCCCTGAAATACGGTAAATATATGATGCGATTTAGAGAATTAAACGAACCCACAACTGAGCCCGAAACTCAGGATAGCCCTGAAAAATCTAATCAACCGGCACCAATACAGCAGCCTTCTGCTCCTGCATATGCATCTAAACAAGACGGTGATGTACTTAAAGATTTTTTACTTAAAGTTCCAAATATAAAACAGGCCAAGTCTACTAGTGCGAAAGACACTAAATTAGTTCCCCACGTAAGAATTTCTGGCATTTCACCAGCAGAACTTAAACAGGCAATGACTAAGTTTGGTGCAGTTGCAAAAACAGCTGATAACAAGCAGGTAACATCTAGTAGCAGTTTTCCTACATATAGTTTCGAAAAAGATGGAAAGCTATATTCTGTTGTTATTAGTATGAAACGTGGTAAAAAAGCTGATGATGAAAATTTTGCTGGTATTTCAAGAAAAGAATTAACACCTGTAGGATTACAGATGGGCGGGCAAATTCTTAACAAGTCTAAATTAATCACAGCAACTAAAAACTCTGTAGACAAGTTAATTAAACCACGAGATCCTGTCTTAGCCAGTGCATTAGTTGCACTTGTCGACAGTGCAGCTTCTGGTGGTAACACTCCATTGCCAGAAGAGTATACAACTCATATACAAGCAATCTTGCCAATCATAAGTCAAGACTTCGGAGAAATTTTAGCACCATTAATGATTATGGACGAAAACGACAGAGTAGAATTTCCGTCCGGTGCTAATCCTTTGATTGATGTGAAACTACCTAAAATGAATTTAAGTGTTAAAGCACTTACAGGATCTGGTACAAGTTTTAGATCTATTTCTCAATTAATGGACAAATATGAGGATAGTATTAAAGAAGATCCTGAATCTCAAAAAAAGTTTTCTATATTAAAAAGTTTCCATCCTAAAGCAGGAGGAAAAAATGTGGATAAAATTATTGCTGCTGGCGCTGCTGCTAATATTCCTGAATACGCTGCCGCAGTAAAAGCATTTGGTAACTTTAAGAGTTGGCCAGAATTAGAAAAACAAATGAACTCATTTCCTTGGAAAGAAGGTAGTAAAGAACAGTACGCAGATTTCCTACAAAAAGCAGTAGAAGTGTTTACCGCAGCAGGAACAGGTTCGTACGTAGGTATGCCTGCTGACGGTAAGTTTTATTTGAAAATACAAGGTGCAAAAGAAAAGAAAGAAAAGGCAGCAGGGTATCCAAGTTTTAGAGCTAATCCATTTAAAACAGCAGCAGATGTTATAACCTATTCTATCGGTGCCGGATTACTGAATTACATTAGAAAAGGCCCAGATGCAGAAAAATACAGTCAAATGATGACTGATATAGTTAACAAAGCAGATGCAGTTTTAGGACATATAACAATAAATTCGGATGGCACTCTAGAATTAAAAACCAGGCCGTTCAATGAATTAAAATTTGAGTTCCAGTATCACGCACCAAGTCATATTCCAGGAAATAATCTACCTGGTTTTATGGCTGTTAATTAACATAAATAATTTTATGAAAAACATACTAGCTGCCATCTTACTGGCCACTACAGCCCTGGCAGCTAATGCTGAGCCTCGCACAAGACAAGTTAAGTTTATGTGTGCAAGTTTCGAAGAGCTAGAAATGACCGTAGAAAAATACGGTGAAAAAATGGTTATAGCTACACAAGCACCTAATGAACTAACTGTAAACATACTTTATGTAAATTTAGAAACACAAACTTCCAGTTGGATTTTACACGATTTACGAACAGACGAATATTGTATGGTTGGAGTAGGGAAAGCAATTCATATACCGGATGACAGTCCTATAAAACAAGACTCTACAACGGGAACAAGAATAATTTATAAGTAAGCCTGGGAAATCCAGGCTTTTTTTTGGAGTGAAAAATATGACTTGGTTCGCACATAAACCTAAAAAATATCCTGTACCGCCTGGACCCCCAGAGCCACATAGGACACCGCAAAGATAAACTAAATACTGGATGCGATATTTTGAAATAAAAGAAACAGTCGAAGACAGTGCCCTAATTAATAAAATAGCCAATGCTGTGGCTAAATGGATGTATAAGAATAAACCAGCTGAGCATCCTGTTCAAACCATTGCTCAACTGACTGGCATCAAAGATACACCGTTAAGTAAATTAAGAATCACATTTGACTATCTAAGTAAAGATACCGCAGCAGAATATCATAGAGAACACGACGGTAATAAGCCTTTAATAGTTGTAAACTTAGAAGACTGGCACGAAGGTGATTATGCTAGCATCGCAGAATATGTAGCACACGAATTAAGACACGCACTAGATGATGTAAAGTTTAAAGGCAAACATCACGTGAGTTATTGGGCAGGCCAGGACAAATACCAACAACCTAAAAACAAGGACGAACCTTACTGGAGTAAACCTAGCGAAATAAATGCTAGAGTCCAGCAAGCTCTACATAATATAGATTACATAAAAAGAGACAATCCAGAAGCCAGTGTCAAAGAACTATGGCCAGAAATTAAGGATATGTTAGACGAGTTAAAGCTAACTGAATATCCTGGATACGAAAGAATAGTGAAAAGAGTTTTAGCTTACGCTGAAAAGAATTAGCGTCCTTGTCCTCGATAAACTTTATGACTACGTTTTTCGTTTTTATTCATAGAACTAGTTTTAACTTTACCACCCTGCTTGCTTAATTTAACAACTGAAGTATGTGCTGCTGTAGTTGTACCTTTTGCTTTAGCCATTTAAGTTCCTTTCATCGTCTTTACAATTTGGGCATTGACATTCATTACAATCGCAATCATCTGTTAAGCAACTATGTCCGCAATGCTTGTAGCATCCACAGTTACACTTTTGAGGATTAATATACGACGTATTGTCGTCAAAAATAGGTTCCATTATAACTCCTATATGAAGTATTTATAATTGGATATTGTAAAATTTATAACACTAGCTGTTTTTATTTTTAAATTTGTCGTACATTTCTTTAGTGTTGGGTATAATTGTGATATCTTTGTTCGGGCCAAGTTTTCTTAGTTCTTGCTTTAAACTCATTTTAGCAACTACTGTGTCACAATCAAAAATATTATAATTTGCAAATACTTTATGTGCTTCTATTTTTGATACTGAATTTGCAGGAATAACTTCTTCAATGTAACAGTTGTATCTATTCAATGGAGGAATATCTTCATAGAATAAGTTCTTTCTCCATTCGAAAAAATTCTTTTTTCTAACTGTATAAAAATTGTATACACCTAAATTTTCAAAGTAACCCATCGATTCTTCTAAAAAAGGAGACACTTCTTTAGGCGGATTAAATAATCCTGGAAGTTCACTTTTGTAATTTCTTATAAGGACTGTATTAGTTTTATTAAAATAAGCACAGCTTATTGATTGAACGATGTTACCATTATCGAATGCGCCCCAGGCGTGAAACCAATCTTGAGATAATAAAAACTCTGGACTTTCGCTTTCTTTAATCTCTCCTGTTTCGATCCACTTTTCGTCTTTATCGGATAAAATACCTTTTACTTTATAAGTTCTGATCAAATGTTCTTTATAAAGTTCTGAATCTTTTACAGTTAACTTACAAATCACTGTGCCTCCAATCTAGGCCTTCCGATGAAAGGAAGAAATATTGCACAAGTGTCTATTTCCCACCAATTACCGCTTACACCTGATCCTGGATTAAAAGTATTAGGACTTGAGTGATGTCCGTGATGCCACCCTTGTCCCCAATGAAATAATAATGAAATTAATATGTTATTATGTGCGTGATCGTCTGTATTACTAAGTCTATAACCAAATAAAGATTTACGATGTGCAAAATAATTAATTAAACTAAGCTGCAAAATGCTTATTCCTGTTGGCAGTACCACTAATGATAAAGCTAACTTCCAATCAAATAATGCTACAATAACAGGAACTAGATATTGAATTTTAAATTGATTAGTATGAAACCAAACGTGATTTGATTTTTTAAGAAGTTCTGCTGCAAAAGTTAATTTAATTTTAGGTGTATTTTCTGTTATAGGCAAAGTCCAGGTAAAAAACGCATTCCAAAATCCAAGAACTGGAGAGTGTAAATCTTTTTCTGTGTCAGTGTATCTGTGATGATAACCTCGATGTATTGCCACATAGGTTATACTTGATCCTATTCCTCCTAATGCTCCGAAAAATAAAATAATGTTTTCCTTCCATCTTGGAAGATTCGGATGAGTCTTATGGCAAAAAATCCTATGATATCCTGTTTCTATACCAAGACCACTGATTAGTATCCATCCCAACAATGTTCCCCATAGATACACAGCAGGTATAATTTCTAGAACAAAAAGCGACAATATTACCGGAACCATAGTAACAAATGGAACGAAACTAAACCAAGAATATAGACTTATCGATCTTAAATAGTTTCTAAAAATAGTGTAAGGATTTTTCATATCTATATTTATAAACTGGGATTTTACAGTATTTGTGTAAACACTATGTAAGTTGGTTCTCCTCCGCCCCAGCTAACTTTTTCTTTTTCGTTTTTCTCTTTTATAACATAACTATTATCAATTGCTGCTAATCCTAAGGTTCGAACCATTCCGTATTCTTTTGTTTTGTTAAGATAATGCTTAAAACAAAGTTTATTGATTCCTCTGTCTCTGTATTCAGGATCTGTAAATGTTGTTAATAAATATCCGGCTCTCCAATACTGCTCAAAATCAAAAACAATTCCGCTTACTACACGTTTATCTTTAGTTTCTGCCCATACAACTACAGAATTATCTAGTCTTTCCCAATAAAATTTTTTTCTTGCTAAATTTCTATCTAATAAATCTGCATAACTTTTAAACAATAAACTCATAGCAGGACTGTGAGTTGTTTTATCAGAAAAATAGATAAACATCTCTTCTCCTGTTTTATCATACAGACTATCTAGAAACTCTTTTTTCATTCTTCGTCGTTGTCGGCTAATGACTGTGTTAAAAAATAATATGTAGGGGACAATTTAACGTGTTCTGCTAGATCAATATCTAGATTATTATTTTTGTGTATATGTTGCACAATAGCAGCAACGTTTTCTTCTTTGGAAATATTTTTAAAATGCTCCCAACAAAAACCGTGTATAGGTTTTGTATAAGACTCGCCTTCTTTAAAAACTATAAAAACACTTGATATATCTAATACTTTGTCTATTATAAAACAAATTCCTCCTAATAAATTATTATCAGAATCTGTTGCATATACTGCTCTTGCATCGTCTAATTTTTTCCATAGCCCTACCGGAACCATATATTTTTTATCTAAGCAATCTGAATAATTTCTAAGAATAGAACTTAACACAGACTTTAAAGCAATGTGTTCTGAATAATAAAAGTTAATAGTTTTATTATCAATATTTTGAGTGTCTAAAAGATTCATATTTAAATTAAATTGTCAAGTACTTCTTCATAGGTGTGATCACACCAAGCAAAATTTATAAAGGTTCTTTTTGAATCATTAACTTTGTGAACACAATGAATTTTACTTACATTAAGCAGATACGACTCGTTGTTGTTAGCAACGAACTCACCTACATAATCTAAATCTTTAATGTCAAACACATTGGCGTCTTCTTTCCCTGGATATATTTCTCCAGAAACAGTATCATTTTTCTTTTTAAAAAAGATTGTTTTATCTTCATTAGCTGTCATATAAAAATTTAAGCATACTAACGGTCCATGATCAATATGTGCGCCAAGTAGTCCTTCGCCTGTAATTTGAGAATATAAAACGTATGTAGGATCAATTTTACAAAATTTGCGTTTGAGTATGCTACGAACTTTTTTCAAATCTTTAAACTCGTAGTACTCTAACACAACTGTTGGCGCTACATACTTGTCTATAAGATTACTCAACTCTAGATTTTTAAGAATATCAGAATCTAAGTCGATAAAATTTTCCACTTTCTGAAAGTAACCAGGTAGATGATTCATATAGTAATTTGCTTATAAATATGTAGTTATCTTTAAAAATCATACACTTACTGTAAAAATGGGCATAGAGCAACTATACTTCATAATTGGATTTCTTGTAGGAGTACTTCTTATGGGAAGTTTATCAGTAGCTTTTTTTATACTTTACAATGAATGGATTGAGCCTCCATCGAAAGAAGACTAATGGTAATTTGTGTTTGCCGTAATATAAAAACTTCCGATTTTGATACAACTGAAGATTTAATAAATCGGATTATGCAAATGGATCACTGTTGCGGAAAGTGCAAGGAATACTGCGAATTTTTGAATCGATCTGAAAAAATTGATATTGACAAAGATACAGCGATATAGTATAATAAGGCTTATTAACTAAATCATATCTTAGATGAACGATCCAGCCGAACTGTATTGTACATACGACAAAGATTCCAAGGAATGGCACGTTTGGTTCCCCCATCCTCTGGGTGGAATGAATATTTTAGAAAGTTTTGAAAACGAAATCGATGCACGAGCGTATTGGCAACATCAAATTGATAATGCAGATTATTCAGACGAAGATCAAGGATGAAGATGATTACCACAATTAATGGCGATATGACAGAAGTATCTGATCAAATCAAAGACGATTCTGTTGATTTGCTCTTAACTGATCCTCCATATAATATCAGCGAAGACGGTGCTCAACCAGTTTGGATTGATAAAGAAACTGGAAAAAATAAAACTACTATCCATAATCAAAAGTTTAGTGAATCATTTGAACAAGATTGGGATGATGTAGAACACGAAGAATTTATCAAGCAGCTCGAAACTTGGTCTAATATCTGGTTTAAGAAAATTCGAAAAGGCGGTGCATTTGCTATTTTTATCAGCGACCAATATGTAAGCTATCTGTGGACGGCGATGGAAAAGGCAGGATTTGAACCTAAAAGAGTATGGACTTGGAAAAAGCCTGCTGCTGTTCCTTTTAATAGAAAAGTTAATCCAGTCAGTGCTTGTGAATATATCTTATTTGGTATCAAACCTGGCGGTAAACGAACATTCAATGCAGATGCAATAGAAGGTAGCATTGTAGAGAGTTATGCAGCCGCAGATAAAGTTAGCAGTATTGTATACAAACTAATCAAAGAAGGAAATGATTTAGAGACTGCTTTCTCGGTCGCAAAACAAGAAGCAGCTAGAATGTTAGCTGATAGAAAACGCGAGGGAGATATTATTCAATGTGTTATTCCAAACACTATTACATACAGTGGTGGAATAGGCAAAGACAAAATTCACCCTACACAGAAACCAGTAGAACTTTTAGAGTACTTTGTCGAATTACTAAGTAATGAAGGCGATTTAGTTTTAGACACTTTTGCAGGAAGTGGTTCTACGGGAATAGCCTGTGACAACAGAAATAGACAATGCATCTTAATAGAACGAGATGTAAATATGTATAGTAAAATGAAGTTAAGAGTAGAACAAAAAACTGTATCAGACTTGTTTGAATATAATGGATCAATGGGATAATTATTTTCCTCCTTTGAATTTATGGAACTATTCAATGTTCCACGAATGGCTAGAAGAGTTTGAAGAAGAATCAGTAGTAGAAGAATTGTTGTATGAAGTTGAATGAAAGGTGTTCTGGACCCCGGTTCGACCCCGGGCAGGTCCACCAAAAGCGCAATCAAGACACTAGTGAAGTACAAAAGGATGTTTTCGGTCTAACGCCACCTTGCTAGTCATACCGATTTAGATTGTGCTTCTGATGGGCCTGAATTTGGTTTCGACAGGGCAATGAGTAAGGATATGGACAACACGGTAGGCGATGACCGTAAATCAAGCAAAACTATAGATGCAAACGTATCTACATTCAAGTTCTGGCAGAGCCCAGTTAGCGTAGCCGCTAACGATGAAGCTTTTGCTTTAGCAGCCTAAGAAACTGCACTTGCGAGGCAACTATGCCTTGTCATCCAAAATAGTTACAGGGTCTTCGGACCCTGTTTTACTAAATATGGTTATGTGCTAACATAACTATATGAAACCAAAAATAGCAATTTTCTTGCATCAACCCAAAGCCAGCATTCAAAGCGGTAATGGTATAATTTCTGCACTATCTTCCCAGTACGAATTTAAAATGTTTACCAAACACGAATTAGAGAGGGGATTTTTTAAAGACGTGGATTGTGTTTGTTTTCCTGGAGGTATAGGCGATGCTGACAGTTACGACTATCTCCTAACACATCATACTAGAGCAATAAAAAGATTTGTAGAACGTGGTGGAAAATATCT